>MDSY01062889.1_pt1 | contig 12602 bp, 9 predicted proteins | sample 811131 | NCBI WGS metagenome assembly MDSY01 (sample SAMN05326643, study PRJNA326480) | marine metagenome | isolation source: seawater | place: Atlantic Ocean: South West | collected 2010
AACTTGTTACGCAATCATATCTTAATGGATCGTCTGATCTTCTGATCATATTTGTACCTGGAACTTCAACGCTATAAGATGCACGTTTATTATTTAACTTACAGTTTCCGCTACTACCGTCGCTGAAAGAAAGTGTTACGGGAACGTTTGGATCATTCACTATAGAAGCACATGAAACAAGTATAGCTCCAGAAAGTATTGCGATTAAAACTTTTAACATAATTTATAGTCACATTTTAAAAACTATTTATCAAGTTTATTGTGAGACAGTTCATCCGTAATCTATCCGTAATTTTCATCAAACTTTATGATTTTGCGAAAGTGAAGTTGTTTATACATGAGGATTCTAGTAGCTAAGTTCAGGGCACCTAGCAACAGAACGCCCCTTGAAAAAGTCAATTAAATTAGATATTAAAATTTATGAAAAAAATTTTATCTTCTTTTGCTTTACTTTTAATTTTAACTTCTTGTGCAAGCCCTACAGTTGTAAATGTAATAGGACCAAATGATAGTTCTATGAGCTGCGAAGAATTAAGTAAAGAAATAGCTTTGGCAAATAAATATTTTAATGATGCACAAAAGCAAAAAAAAATGGGTACTCCAGAAAATATCGGAGCATTAATTTTTTTTCTTCCTGGCATGGGTGTCACTATGAAAAATGTTGAAGAAGCCTCTATTGCAGCACAAAAAAGATCTGAACATTTAAGTTTATTAAAAAAAAGTAAAAATTGTAATTAATACACAAATTTAAAATATATATTTATCAACTAAGTACATCAAAATACCAATAGCAATACCAACAATTATCCAAAAGTAACTCTCTTTCATTTTAATATAAAAATTTCTTTAAATTTGGTTTAAAATAGTTAGGGCCCTTCATAACTTTTCCTTGTTCATTATAAATAGGTTTGCCATTTTCATCTAATTTACTCATATTAGAATCTTGGACTTCTTGAAAGCATTTGTCTAAATTTATACCAAAAGCATGTCCAGCTCCATAGGTTACATACAATATGTCGGTCAAAGCATCTGCAATTTCCGTTAAATCTTTTTGTTTTATAGCTTCTTTCAACTCCAGTAATTCCTCATTTATTAAACCAAATCTTAAATTAACAGTTTTATCGTTGGGAAATGAAGCCTTATTTTTAACTTCTTGTCTAAAAGTTTCCATAAATATTCTTACTTTTTTAAAATTACTCATTAATAAATCTCCATTTGTATTTTTTATATATTCAAATAGAATGTATTATATCAAGATATTAATTATGAAATATAGAATAGAATTTGACAGTATAGGAAAAATTAAAGTACCTGGTGATAAGTATTGGGGCGCTTCCACAGAAAGATCTAAGAAATATTTTAATATAGGTGATGTTCTAGTTAAACCTATAGTTATACATTCTATAGCTGTAATTAAAAAAGCCGCAGCCATTATTAATTTAAAAAATAAAGATTTGGATCCAAAATTGTCGAAATTTATAATTAAGGCTGCTGAAGAAGTAATGACCGGTAAACACGATAATCATTTTCCTCTTAAAGTTTGGCAAACTGGATCTGGAACTCAAACAAATATGAATGTTAATGAGGTAATTTCGAATAGAGCTATTGAAATGATGAATGGAAATTTAGGTTCAAAAAAACCAATTCACCCTAATGATCATGTTAATAAATCACAATCAACCAATGATGTTTTTCCAACAGCGATGCACATTGCGATAGCAATAAAAACAAAAGAAAAATTATTGCCCTCTCTTAAATTATTAGAAAAGGAATTGAAAAAAAAAATAAACGATTTTAAACAAATAGTTAAGGTCGGAAGAACCCATCTTCAAGATGCCACTCCTCTTACTTTGGGTCAAGAGTTCTCTGGATACCATGCTCAATTAAAAAAATGCATCGAACGCATCGAAATAGCTCTTAAAGAAATTTATTTTTTGGCCCAAGGTGGAACTGCTGTTGGTACTGGTTTAAATACGAGAAAAAATTTTGATAAAAAGATAATTAAAGAAATTAGCAAAATTACTAAACTACCTTTTAAAGTGGTACCAAATAAATTTGCTGCCTTAGCAGCTCATGATGCAATTGTTAATTTTTCAGGAACAATGAATACTGCTGCTGTTTGTCTTATGAAAATTGCAAATGATATTAGATTCTTAGGTTCTGGTCCAAGAGCTGGATATGGTGAAATAATTTTACCATCAAATGAACCTGGTTCGTCAATTATGCCTGGCAAGGTCAATCCAACACAATCAGAAGCCGTTACTATGGTTTGTGTTAAAGTTATTGGAAATCATAATGGAATAACGATTGCTGGATCACATGGACACTTTGAACTTAATGTTTTTAAACCATTAATTATTCATAATATTCTACAATCTATAGAAATAATGTCAGACTCATGTAAAACTTTTGCTCTACATTGTGTCAGAGGAATAAAAGCAGATAAAAAAAGAATTAAATTCTTATTGGATAACTCATTAATGCTAGTAACAGCATTAGCTCCTAAAATTGGATATGATAATGCAGCAAAAATTGCAAAAACAGCTCACAAAAATAATACTACATTAAAAGAAGAGGTTATTGCTTCAGGAGTTCTCACAGAAAAGGAATATGACAAAGTAATGAATCCAATTCTTATGACGAGACCAAAATAATTTAGTTAATTTCATTAATAAAAGCTTTAATTTTTTTATCGTGTAAAAAATCAAAAATATCATTTTGATTAAATATTTTTTCAAAAGATCTTTTATAAAAACCTAAATCTTCATCATTAAATTTGACAGAATTATCTAACCAGATTTTATCAAAATTTATCCTATTTGATACTACATTATATGATCCTTCAACATTTAATTGTTTAAAATTATTTTTGGTAATTGTCGTAATAGAAAAATGTTTCAAAAAATTATTTATGTCATTAAAATCAAATAATACTTTAAAATTTAATTTTCTATAGTTGTCAAACTTAGAAAAATCTCCACTTAAATTTAAAGTAGCTCCCTTAATTACGCTCTGGCTTTCATTGATAATTAAATTTCCATTTTCTAATGATAAATTTATAATTGATTTTTTTATTAGCTTTCTTTTTTTATTTATATTTCTGTTATAAATAAACGTTATTTTTCCATTAATTTTATTAATCAGCTTATTTTTTATCAAAATATTATGAAGATTTTTTTTATTGATCTTTTTTTTATTAATTTTTTTAATGTTCAAAATTAAATCAAAATTTAGGAAAGGTTTAAGATCTATTTTTCCATTAAAAGTTGTTGCTAAGATTTTGTTCCTAAAATTAGAATCTTGTATTTTCAGCTTATCATTTAAAATAAAATTAAATTTAAGATGACTTTCTAGAATTTTTATTTTTGTTTTTCCTATAAGATTATTTTGTTTACTTTTTTTATCAAAATATATTTCAGCATTAGTTCCAAGATTTTTAATTGTTACATTAATTTTTTTATTTTCTTTATTATTTGAATATTTTCCGACAATTTTTTCATTTAAATAGTATCCATCAAAATCTATTTTTCTTTTCTTGAAATTAGAAATATTAAATTTTTTAATATTAATTAAATCTGAGTCTTTTTGATATAAAAAAATCTCTGAATTATTTATAGACAATTTATTTTCTAAAGATGAGAAATAATCTGTAAAATTTTTAAAATTACTTATATCTGTTCTAATTTTAGATTCTAAAATATGAAGTTTTCTTACTACTATTTTTTTAGGTCGATATATTTCTTTTAGATTAAGGCATATAATTAATTTTCCTTTTTCAAGCTTTGCAACATCTTTTCCAAAATTCAAACTCACTGTTGTCAAAACTAGTCTTGGCGATGGTAATGCTTGATAATTTATACTGTCAAATGTTTTAACATTTAAATTGTAATTATTTATTAAATTCTTGTTAATTATCTCAAAATTTTTTTTATGGTCTAATACTTTTGGAAAAAATAAAAAAATAAAAAAAGAAGCAATAAATATAAAAAGTAAGTATCTTATAAAAAAAATGAATTTTAAAAACTTACTTATTAAAGTTGAGTTCACAAATATTTTATTTATCATTTTTTTTATCAATATAAGTAGTGTATAAAAGTTATTTTACTAATATGAATTCTATTAATAAATTACTAGATAGCTTAAATGATGAGCAAAAAAAAGCTGTAATAAGTACGGAAGGTCCAAACTTAGTAGTTGCGGGGGCTGGCTCAGGAAAAACTAGAGTTTTAACAACAAGATTAGCATATATAATAAATGAAAAAAAAGCCTGGCCAAATCAAATACTTTGCGTAACTTTTACTAATAAAGCTGCTAAAGAAATGCAGAACAGAGTTATGTCTTATGTTAATGGCACCTCTAACTCAGTTCCATGGCTTGGAACTTTTCATTCTATAAGTGTTAAGTTTCTGAGAAGGCATGCTGAGGCACTTGGGTATAAAAGTAATTTTACTATTTTAGACACTGATGATCAAAAGAAATTAATTAGAAAAATAATCAAATCTGAAGACTTAGATGCTAAAAAATTTTCTCCACAACTTATTATGCATCACATAGATCAATGGAAAAATAAAGGCATGCTTCCTAAAAATGTTAAAATCGAAAAAAATAATTTTTCTATAAAAGCTATTTTAAAAGTATATGAAATTTACCAAGGTAAAACAAAGGATTTAAACGCATATGATTTTGGAGACTTAATACTTTTCTGTGTAAAACTTTTTGAAGAACATAGTGATATAAGAGATATTTATAAAAATAATTTTAAATATATTTTAGTAGATGAATTCCAAGATACTAATTTTATACAAAATAAATGGTTAAATTTGCTAGTTAACGACAAGCAAAATATATGTTGTGTAGGTGATGATGATCAGTCAATTTACAGTTGGAGAGGAGCTGAGATTAAGAATTTCTTAACTTTTGATCAAATATATAAAAATTGTAAAGTTTTTAAACTAGAGCAAAACTACAGATCAACCAAAAATATATTAGAAACAGCTTCAACTTTAATTTCTAATAATTCCAATAGAGTTGGAAAAAAATTATGGTCATCTGCCGCTGAAGGTGAAATGGTTAAATTAAACTGCTACCAAACTGGTAAAGAGGAGGCGCAGGGTATTAGTGATATTATTGAACATAATTTAAAAAAATTATATTCCTTAAATGATGTGTCAATTCTAGTAAGAGCTATTTATCAAACAAGAGAATTTGAAGAAAGATTTCTAAAAGTAGGTATTGGTTATAGAGTTCTTGGTGGTATTAAGTTTTATGAAAGAGCAGAGGTAAAAGATGCTGTAGCATACTTAAGAATTATTAATCAAAAATTTGATGATCTTGCGTTGGAAAGAATAATTGGTGTGCCAAGAAGAGGAATTGGTGAAAGCACACTTAATCAAATTTATACGTTTGGAAGTAAAAATAAATTGTGTCTTGAAGATTCTATCATTAAAATATTAGAGTTAGATCATTTTAAGCCTAAAATCAAAACTAGCTTAAGTCAGCTCATAAAAATGATTCAAAAATGGAGGATTGATTCAAATAAAATGAAACATTTTGATTTATTAAAATTAGTTTTAGATGAGTCTGGATATTCCTCTATGTTAAAAAGTAAAAAAGATTTAGAAAATGAAAATAGGTTAGAAAATTTAAAGGAGCTTCTAAGAGCCATGCAAGATTATGACAATTTACAAAGTTTTTTAGAACATGTTGCTTTAGCCACATCTGTAGATCAGAAGTGGGAGGGTGCCAAAGTAAACTTAATGACAATGCATGGATCAAAGGGATTAGAGTTTGATGTTGTCTTTTTACCAGGCTGGGAAGAAGGCTTATTTCCTCATCAAAAATCTATAGAAGAAAGAGGTGATCTAGCATTAGAAGAAGAAAGAAGATTAGCCTACGTGGGTATTACTAGAGCAAAAAAGGAAGCCTATTTATCATTTGCGATGAAAAGGGCTTATCATGGAGATTGGATGGATGCTTTACCCTCAAGATTTATAAATGAAATTCCTGAGGAAAGTGTAGAAAAAAATGAAATAGAGCTAGATAGGGACACTGATGAATTTGAGTTTAATCAAGATATTGTCTTGGATAATAATGATGAATATAGAAGTCCAGGTTGGGAAAGATTAAAAAAAAATAAATCATTAAAATGGAAAAAATAAAAAAATTAAAAAATTTGTTTAAAAAATTTCATTTAGATGGCTACATTATTCCTAAGCATGATAAATTTTTTAATGAATATGTAAGCAAAAAAAATGATAAATTAGAATATATAAGTAATTTCTCTGGATCTTATGGATTTGCTTTAATTTTAAAAAAAAAAAATTACTTATTTGTCGATGGGAGGTATACTCTTCAAGCAAAAATTCAAAGCGGTAAATTCTTTAGTATTTTAAAAATTCCTCAAAAACTTCCATATCATGTTCTAAAAAATATGAAGTTATCGATTGGCTTTGATCCAAAAATTTTTACAGACAAGATATTATATGGCCTCTTCAAAAATGCAGAGTGCAAGCTGGTTCCAATAAATAAAAATTTAATAAGTCAACATAAAAATAAAAAGATAAAAAAACTACCTAAAAAGTTTTTTATCTTAAATAAAAAAGCAACTGGAGAAGAATATCTGAGCAAAATTGATAAAGTATTAAAAATACTTAAGAAAGGAACAATTGATATGCTTTTTGTTACAGCATCTGAGAATATTGCGTGGCTTTTAAATCTGAGAGGTCATGACTCTGAGTTTTCTCCAATTCCAAATGGATATTTAATAATTGACAAGGAGTCAAATGTTATTTTTTTTTGTGACTTAAAAAAAATTAATAATAAAATAAGAAAATATTTTAAAAAGATTAAAATACTAGACATAAAATATGTTGATTTATTTCTTTTCAAAGTTGCAAATAAAAAAATTCAAATAGATGCAAATACTTGTTCTTTTTTATTTAAAAAAATTATTGAAAAAAATAATAAAATTATTAATAAACTTGATCCAATTTATCATTTTAAATCAATTAAAAATAAAATTGAAATACAAAATACGATAAAAAGTCATATCTATGATGGCGCTGCATTAACAAAATTTTTATTTTGGGTAAAAAATAATTATAAAAAAAAAACTATTAGTGAGATAGATGCTCAAGAAAAATTACTTAAGTTTAGAAAAAATAACAAATCGTTTAGATCTTTAAGTTTTCCAACAATATCTGGATCAGGTCTTAATGGAGCCATTATACATTACAAGGCTAATAAAACTAGTAACAGAGTTTTGAGTAAAGGAGATCTTTATTTAGTTGATTCTGGTGGTCAATACAACTTTGGAACAACAGATGTGACCCGTACTATTTCTTTGGAAAATAAAAGTAAAAGAATAAAAAATATTTATACAAGAGTTTTGAAAGGTCATATAGCTGTATCTACTTTTAAAATTACAAAAAAAACAACGGGATCAAAGATTGATCTACTAGCCAGAAAACCCTTAAAACAAATCGGTTTAGACTATGCTCACGGAACCGGTCATGGAGTTGGCTATTTTTTAAATGTTCATGAAGGACCGCAATCGATTTCTAAAGGTAACAAAATTTTACTAAAAGAGGGTATGATATTATCCAATGAGCCTGGTTATTATGAGAATGGAAAATTTGGTATTAGAATAGAAAATTTAATTACAATTAAAAAAAAAGATAAAAAGTTAATATTTCACGATCTTACCTTAGCACCAATTGATAAATCTATGATTGAAAAAAAACTTATGAATAAATATGAGGTTGAATGGCTTAATAAATATCATCATAAAGTCTATAATCAATTAAAAAAATTTATGAATAAATTAGAATTAATAGATTTAAAAAAATCTTGCTCAAACATCTAGTAGTTTATACCATTCTTCCTCATAGATAATTTTTGTTTTTAATTCTTTAGCTTTATCTATTTTATTTTTTGTTGGTTTTGAGCTGCCTACAATTAGCATATCTAATTTTTTTGAAATAGAGCCTAAAACTTTTCCACCATTATTTTCAATTATGGACTTAGCTTCTGATCTGCTTATTTTTTTAAAGCCTCCAGTAAACATAAAATTTTTATTAGCAAATTTACCATTTTTATTTTGAATTTTGAAATTTTCTATTTTTAATGTGTCAATTAAAGATTTTACTACTTGCACATTAATTACATTCAAAAAGAAATTTTCAATTGATTTAACTTGAATTTCTCCTATTCCATCTAGATCTGAAAGACTAGATAATATTTGTTTTCGCTTATTTTTTTTAAACATATCAGAAAATTTATTAATTGAAATAAAGTATCCTGCGAGAATTTTAGCATTTTCTTGGCCTATGTGCCTTATGCCAATTGAATAAATAAATCTATTCAGTGAAATATTCTTAGCTTTATTTATAGCTTTTTCTAAGTTGTCAATAGACAGCTTTCCCCATCCTTCAAGAATACTTATTTTTTTATAATTTAAGAGAAAAATATCAGAGGGTTTTTTAATTAAATTTAATTCCCAGAACTGATCTATGACTTTTTTTCCTAACCCATCTATATTAAATGCTTCTTTGGAAACAATATGTTTAAGTTTTTCTTTTGCTATATAATTGCATTCATATCCTTTGATGCATCTTCTGACTGAATCAATTTTATTTGTATGAATATTGAAATCTTTTTTAGTTTTTGATCCGCAGAGACATTTATCAGGAAATATATATTTTGTAATTTCTTTTTTTCTTTTTGATTTATCTACAGAAACTACTTGTGGTATTACATCTCCTGCTCTTTGAATGGTAATCGTGTCACCAATTCTAATATCTTTTCGATTAATTTCATCTTCATTATGTAGTGTTGCGTTAGAAACAGTTACACCTCCAACTGTAACTGGCTCCACCTTAGCAACTGGCGTTATTGCACCTGTCCTTCCAACTTGTATTAAAATGTCTTTAATTTTAGTAGTAGCCTTTTCAGAAGAAAATTTATAAGCAGTCGCCCATCTAGGAGAATTCGACGTATTTCCTAATCTTGATTGGAGATTCAAATCATTAATTTTATAAACCAGTCCATCGATATCATAGTCTAAAGAAGATCTAATCCCCTCAATATACTTATGTTGTTTTTCGATATCTTCAACTCCCTTGACTATCTTGTTGTTCTCGTTTGTTTTAAAGCCCCAATTTTTTAGTTTATTTATAAATTCTAATTGAGTTGCAAAATTTTTTTTATCTACGGATCCAAATCCATATGCAATATATCTTAATGGAATTTTTTTTGTCTCTTCTGGATTTTTTTGCCTTAAAGAACCCCCAGCTGCATTTCTAGGGTTAGCAAATTTATCCTTCAATTTTTTAAAATTATTTTTTCCAATATAAACTTCACCTCTTATTTCTAGAATTTGAGGTAAATCTAAGTCGTTTATTTTGCGTGGAATATCTTTAATTGTGAGTAAATTTAGCAAAATATCTTCACCCGTTATTCCATCACCTCTTGAAAGTCCTTTTGTTAGAACACCATTCTCATAAGTTAAAGATGCTGAGATACCATCAATTTTAGGTTCAGAAAAAAATTCAATATTTGTATCTTTTGTACTTAAAAAATTTAAAATCTTTTTAATAAATTCCCCCATATCTTTTATGTTAAAAGCATTTGAGAGAGATAGCATTGGTCGCAGATGTTTGATTTTACGGAATTTATTTTTAACTGGTGCTCCAATTAAATTATTCACTGATCCAAATTTTTTGATTAAAAAAGAGTACTTGTTCTCTAACTCAAGAATTTTGGTCTTCAAATTGTCATATTCTAAATCAGTTATTTTAGGTGAGTCTTCGTTATAATATGATTGATTATGTTTCTTTATAGTCTCAATATAGCTTTTATATTTTTTTACTATATCGTTTTTTTTCTTCTCCATCTCAACCTATAATCTTTTTTATTGTCCTCTTAATTAAACCATCTTTTTTTTTCTTTTCTTTTTTTTTATCATAAGTCTTATAGTCTTTATTTAAAATTTTGTATGATTTCTTATACCATTCACTAGAATTATAATTATAGCCCAACAAACTTGCAGCAGCTTTTGCCTCTTCCAATAGACCAATATTATAATAAATTTCCACCAACCTGTGTAAAGCTTCTTCTATGTACGCGGTATCATCATAATTTTTGACTATAGATTGAAGTCGATTTATTGCTGGAATCCATTTTTTTGTTTTTATATAATATTTGGAAATGTATAATTCTTTAGCAGCTAATTGATTTCTAACAACTCCTAATTTAAATTTTAGATCCAGTGTATAATCTAAATTAGGATATCTATCTATAAACTTAATAATTTTTTTCTCTGCTAATATCAGAGGCTCTATATCTTTATCTTCTTCTAAAATTTGTTCAAATGACATTACGGCTGACAAGTAGTATGCGTAAGGAATATTTTTATCTGCGGAATATTTATTAATATAATGATTAATACTTTCTTCTGCTTCAGTATAAAAACTGACTGCATATAAACAGTATGCAGATAAAAGAGCTGCTTTAGATGCAATTGTAATATCTGACAAAGTTAATTCTACTTCACTAAATTTTTTTGAAGCATAAACTAAATCACCCTCCATCATTGAGTCTAAAGCTTCTTGGTATACTATAAGAGACGTATCTTTAGATGCTAAACTTTCATCTGGTTTATCTTTTGAACAGGAAACTAAAAAGAAAGTTAAAAATAAAATAAAAAATATCTTTACCATATAAGGTTTAATATCAGAGTATATTTATTTGGTAAAATAAAATGACTTTTAGTTTATGCGTTTACAGCTATTTTATTATAAGATTGGCTGACATTTTTTTCAATTAGGTCTACTTTATCTAGATTTATTTCTAAAAAACTACCTTTGCTTTTAAATATCTCTTTTATAAATTGATTGCTTAGTGAGTGTCCACCTTTAGCACATTTAACTAAACCAATTATTCTATATCCTGAGAGTAAAAAGTCACCTGCTAGATCTAATATTTTATGATTAACAAATTCATTTTTATTTCTTAATCCGCTTTCGTTAAGTAAAGTTTCACCTTTGACTACTATAGCATTTTGAAGTGAACCTCCTTTAGCTAAACCAATTTTTTTAATCTTTTCAATATCCTCGAAAAGACAAAATGTTCTTGAGGTGTAAACATCTTCCAAGTTGTCAATGGAGAAATTAATATAATTTTTTTGATTACCTATAATTTTATTCTTATAATTTAATTCAAACTCAACTTCTAAACCTGAGTTAGATGGCTCAATTGATATAGATTTAGAATCTTCATTAATTTCAATTTGATCAGTAATCTTTAAAAATTTTCTTTTTGCAGTTAGCTCTATAGTTCCACTTTTTAATATTTGTTCAACAAATTCTTTGGATGAGCCATCCATTATTGGCACTTCGATATTATCTATTTCTATTATTAAGTTATCAATTCCAGTAATATAAAGTGCTGCTAATAAATGTTCTATTGTTGAAACAGAAACAGATGCAGAATTCTGTATTGTTGTTGATAGTTTTGCGGAAGTAACGTTTTCAAAATTTGCTTCTATCTTATTGTTGTCTTTGAGATCAACTCTTTTAAAAATTATTCCCGTGTTATTTCTAGATGGTAAAAGTTTAATATTCGATATCAATCCATAATGAAGTCCGATGCCTGTGAAAGATATTGGGTTTGCTAAAGTTTTTTGGTAAACGCTATTCATGTGAAGTATTTATATAGAAATATTGATTTTACGTAAGACAACTAATGTTTCCAAAAATAACAACTTAACTATTCAAATAAAGCTGAAAAAATACTAGAAATAAGTGATTTTTTAGAACGAATTATTGGCAGTGCTTCTCTTGACCATCCTTTTGTAATTAAATCAGAAGCAGCCATACACCCGTCATATAGTTCATCTTGGGTTTTTAAATTCATTTCTACTTTGTTTTCACTTGTTAAAAATTTTTTTGACGAATATTGAAAATTATTTAAAAAGCTTTTATCTTTTATTATAAAATAAACTGTGAATCTTTTATTTTTAAAAAATTTAATACTCATGTTTTTGTTAAAAATAATATTCATTATTTCTTCTACTCTTGCTGTAACAACATCTCTAATCAAAGATAAAGATATTTTTCTAAAAATTCTATTTTTAAAGTATTTTTTATCCAAATATAGAACATCATTCTTATTATTTTCTTCTTCAAAAGAAATGGATGAAAGTATTTCTTTTACATTAGCTTGATCAATAGAACATACTTTTGAGACATCTTGAATAATAATATCAGTTCCAAAATCTAAAGTTTCGGCAAAAATAAGAGATAAATTATCAAAAATTAATATTTGAATGTTACCTTCATTAAATAAAATTTTTATAAATTGTTTTTCTATGCTTTTATTTTTTTGTATGAAATTTATCCCATCAAGAAATATCTTTAATATTGTTCTATTTGTTTTAAGATTGAATTTTTTAAATAATAAATTAATATTTCTTAAATCATTGTTTTCCATAAGAAAAAAAGTAAGTTGATGAGAATAAAAATCACCATGTAAGCCTATAGGTATATTTTCAAGCTCGGATCTGTCTAAAATATATTTTGAATTAAACAAGTGAATTATAGATT
>MDSY01131197.1_pt1 | contig 12602 bp, 8 predicted proteins | sample 811131 | NCBI WGS metagenome assembly MDSY01 (sample SAMN05326643, study PRJNA326480) | marine metagenome | isolation source: seawater | place: Atlantic Ocean: South West | collected 2010
GCGCGGTATCCCGGGGTGATCGAGCGCACGGTGACGCTCGCCGACGAGCTGGCCTTTCCGCTGCGTCGGGCCCGGCCCTCGCTGCCGCGTCAGGAGGTTCCCGACGGTCACACGCCGATGAGCTGGCTGCGTCACCTGGTGTGGGAGGCGGTGCCGCGGAAGTATCCCGACCTCACCGACGACGACGCCGCGCGCATCGACAAGGAGCTCGGGGTGATCGAGGTGAAGGATTTCCCCGGCTACTTCCTCATCGTGCACGGCATCGTGCAGGAGGCGCGTCGGCGGGGCATCCTGTGTCAGGGGCGCGGGTCGGCCGCGAACAGCGCGGTCTGCTATCTGCTCGACATCACCGCGGTGGATTCGATCGCCTACAAGCTGCCGTTCGAGCGGTTCCTGTCGTCGCTGCGCGATGAGGAGCCCGACATCGACGTCGATTTCGACTCCGATCGCCGCGAGGAGATCATCCAGTGGGTCTACGAGCGATACGGGCGGGAGCGTGCCGCGCAGGTGTCCAACGTCATCCAGTACCGGCCGAAGAACGCCGTGCGCGACATGGCGAAGGCGCTGGGGCATTCGCCCGGCCAGCAGGATGCGTGGTCGAAGCAGGTGGAGCGCTGGGGGGCCTCGCTCGACAGTGCGCCCGACCACGACATCCCGGACCGTGTCATCGCGTACGCGTCCGAGCTGCTGAAGGCCCCGCGGCACCTCGGCATCCACTCCGGCGGCATGGTGCTCACCGACCGGCCCGTCGGCGAGGTCGTGCCCATCGAGCACGCGCGCATGGCGGGGCGCACCGTCATCCAGTGGGACAAGGACGACGCGGCGTGGATGGGGCTGGTGAAGTTCGATCTGCTGGGCCTCGGCATGCTCGCCGCGCTGCAGTACTGCTTCGACATGATCCGTGCGACCACGGGGGAGGAGTGGGAGCTGTCGACCATTCCCAAAGAGGAGCGGGCGGTGTACGACATGCTGTGCCGTGCCGATTCGATCGGGGTCTTCCAGGTCGAATCCCGCGCCCAGATGGGGCTGCTGCCGCGGTTGCAGCCGCGCCGGTTCTACGACCTCGTGGTGCAGATCGCCCTGATTCGGCCCGGCCCCATTCAGGGGGGCGCGGTGCACCCGTTCGTGCGGCGCAAGCTCGGTCACGAGCCGGTCGTCTACGCGCATCCGAAGCTCGAGCCGGTGCTGGAGCGCACGCTGGGCGTGCCGGTGTTCCAGGAGCAGCTGATGCAGATGGCGATGGCGGTGGGGGAGTGCACCGGTGAGGACGCCGACTTGCTGCGGCGGGCGATGGGCTCCAAGCGCGGGGTGGAGCGCATCGAGTCGCTGCGCGAGAAGCTGTATGAGGGCATGGCCACCAATGGCCTGGTCGGAGAGGCCGCCGATGCGATCTACGCGAAGATCCAGGCGTTCGCGAACTTCGGTTTCGCCGAGTCGCACTCCCTGTCGTTCGCCCTGCTCGTCTATGCCAGCTCGTGGATCAAGCTGCATTACCCGGCGGCGTTCCTCGCGGGGCTGCTGCGCGCTCAGCCGATGGGGTTCTATTCGCCGGCGACGCTCACCGCCGACGCCCGCCGCCACGGCGTCGAGGTGCGGCGCCCCGATCTGCACGCCTCCGGGGTCGAGGCGGTTCTCGAACCGGTGTCGGGGGATGCGGTGGCGGCGCCCACCGGGCGTGCCGCGTGCGCGGAGCGCATCCAGGATCCCGTCGGCGACTTCGACCCGCAGGGGGTGGATGAGTCGGCGGCTCATCGCCGCGACGCCGGCTATGCCGTGCGGCTGGGGCTGGCGGCGATCAAGGGCATCGGTGCGGCGCCGGCCGGTCGCATCGTCGCCGAGCGGGGGAGCGGTGGGCCGTTCCGTGACATGCGGGATCTCGTGCGGCGCACGGGGCTCACGGCCGCTCAGCTCGAGGCGCTCGCCACGGCCGGGGCCTTCGAGTGCCTCGGGCTCAGCCGGCGCGAGGCGATCTGGATGGCGGGCGACGCCGCGCAGGACCGCGCCGAGTACCTTCCGGACTCGCTGGTCGCGGTGCAGCCGCCGTTGTTCACCGACCCTTCCGGCTACGATGTGCTCGCCGCCGACCTGTGGGCGACGGGTGTCTCCACCGACGACCACCCGATGACCCACTTCCGGTCTCGGCTCGACGCGCGCGGCGTGCTGACGTCGGCGGGGCTGCGCACCCACGAGACCGGACGCCGCGTCGAGGTCGCGGGGCTCGTCACCCACCGGCAGCGCCCGGCGACGGCATCCGGGGTGACCTTCATCAACCTCGAAGACGAGCACGGCCTCGTGAACGTGATCTGCTCGGTCGGGGTGTGGAACAGGTATCGGCGGGTCGTGCGCGATGCGCCCGCGCTTATCGTGCGGGGCATGCTGGAGCGCTCGGTCGAGGGCGTGACGAATCTGCTCGCCGACCGCTTCGACGACCTGCGGGTGGATGTGCCCCACAACGCGCGGAACTTCCGCTGACGCGCCGGACCGCCGCGCCTCGGCCGGTAGACTTCTGCGGCCAGCCTCTGTAGCTCAATGGAAGAGCAGTTGCGTCCTAAGCAAACGGTTGGGGGTTCGAGTCCCTCCAGGGGCACCGTGTGATGAGTCGCGGGCGTTCGCCTTGGCTTTCGGCATATCGGTCGTGCCTACTCGGCGAGCACCCACGCGCGACGCAACGGCAGGTCCGCCTTCACGTCGGCGGGCAGCGATTCGTAGTTCTCGAAGATGGCGCGCTGGAGGCGGTCGGCATCCCAGACTGCGACACGGAACTTCTGGCCCACGAGTTCCCGCTCTGCGGGCTTCGTGACACCGCCCATCGCGACCAGGAGACCCTGGTCCGCCGCGTTCCGTGCCACCGCGCCGTGGAGCTGCGAGACGACCGTGTCGCTCACTGCTTTCGGCTCAGACTTGACCTGCACGACGACGCGGGGCGCATCCATGCCGAACAAGCCGCGCCCTGCCAGGATGTCTACGCCGCCGTCGGCGCCGGGAGGTGACACCTGCACAACGAACCCCTCCGCTTCAAGGATCGCGCCGACGAGCTGCGACAGTCGGTGACCGTCGAAGCGTTCACGAATGCGCGCGGTGATGCGGTCGGATACGTAGGCGTCGATGTCAAACCCGGACTCGGTCGCGGCGTCCTCCAAGTCCGCATCGTCGGCCGCGGCCGAGGCCGCCACGGGCTTCGGTACAGCACCAGACCGCTCGCCGGGGTCTTCCGCATCATCGGACGCCGCGAGCACTCCGAGGCGGTACGCTGCGTCGTTACGCTGCACCTGCACGACGGTCGAGAACGCGCCGATGGAGTAGAGCAGATCTTTCCCGATAACAGTGCGCGGGATGTCGGTCCGAAGCCATTCGACAGTGCGGGTGTGATGCACTTTGCCGAGGCCGTCAGGGGCGTACTCGTAGTCACCCGCGATGCGCCCGATGGCGACGTGAGGAGAGTTCTTCAGCGGGACGACGACGAGATCGCCGACTTCGATACGACCGCGGAACGCCCATGCTTGCGCCGCGTAGTTGTATGCCGATGCTTCCTTCGCTTCCGGCAGCGCCTTTACTGCTAGCGCCTTCATCGCGTCGCGGCTGGTGACCGAGGTGAGGTCGCCGAAGGTGTCGAATCCAATACCAACGAGGTTCTTTGCCAAGAAGAGCTGATCACTTTCACCTTTGCTGCCTCCGCGGACCACCCACGCGCGCGTCTCAGCCACCATGCCTCCTACTGTCGGAACTCCTCCATACTGTCAGCGCCGCGGGACATCACTAGCAACTGATGAATCAGCTGCAACAGGACCTCGGCCAGGCGAGGGGACTGTGATGGATCGCACGAAGAAGGTCGCCGTCGTTACGTCACAATGCCCGGCGGTCGCAAATGCTTCGCCACATTCGATCCCTAACGGGCATTGCCCGGATGCGGAACCTAGCGGGTCGTCGATGGCAGACCTGAGCGGGGTGGCGCCCCGAAATCTAGTCGGTAGATGTCCGCCTCCGCGACATCGCGAGTTTCGAGGCTTACGCCGCCACGAAGGACTAGAACGTCGGAAGACTGAGCAGGTTGTTAGTCCACTTGCCGTCGGCGTACGTGCGCAGGTACGGCTGGCCGCCCTCCGGGTGCACGGCTCCGACCTGCACCTCATTCGTGCCAGTGCCGACTACGACCTTGTTCTTCTTGCTGTCGGCGAAGCTCACCATCGAAGGCTTGTCGTTGTCCCCGGTTGAGCCCGTCGCGGTGTTGGTCCACGCGTAACGAACGATGGTCTGGTGCGTCTTCTCCTGCCCGGAGAACCGAACGTGCGTGACTCGAACAGCCATGGCACTCTCCCCTCGTCGCGGCGCTCGCGACGTCGATTGAAGAATTGCACAGACCGCCGACATGGATGCCCGCGATCACGCTGCATTCCCGTTTCACCCCGCTGCTCGTTGCTCGCGGTAGAACCACTCGTTCCGAGGCCGTCTGGTTCCATAGCGTCCACCTCGTATCCACGAACGGGCGTAGCCCGCGGAGGGGACTTTTTCGTGCAACGAGTGGGCTGCCAACTGGCTCGCCGCCTCGGATCGTGACCTAAGTAGAACTCCCCGCCCCCAGACCGAAGAACCTCTCGAAGAACACCCCGAGCCGCTCAATCACGCGCTGCTTCTTCTCCCCGTGCCCGCCGTCCGGCGCGAACCTGGACGCCGGCGGGAGCACCTTGGTGATTGCGGTTCCGGTCGTGCGGAGCGCACCGTCACGGAACGCGATCTCGATGAATGCGCGAGTGGCGTCGGCGCGGAGCCGCTCGTCCTCGATGATGGCCTCGAGTTCGGCCTCGCGCTTGGCCGCTATAAACGCCCGCCACTCCTCGTCGATAGCACCGTCGACCGAGACGGAGTCGACGAACGCTTCGATGAGGTCCTTCTTGTTGCGCAGTGTCGGGCTGGCGTCGACGGCGCGGGAGATCTCGGCGCGGATCTCCCTGTCCTCGCCATCGCCGTGCTGGCTGCGGTATTTCTGCACGAGCATCAGGATGTAGTCGACGTTGATCTCGACCTGCTTGATCAGCTCGATCTCGAAGACAACGTCGTCGTTGATGAGCTCCTTGTCCGTGTCCTTGAACTTGCGGAACTCGGCGTACAGGTCGAGGTAGACGCTGCGGTAGTCCTGGCCCTGGCGCTCGGTGAGGATCTCGTGCCCGGCGAAGTCGTCGAACGAGGTGAGGATGTTCTCGAGCCTCAGGATCTGCCCGAACAGCTGGATGAACTCCTTCTGCGCAGCCTCGCCGATGATCTGGTGCCCGAGTGGGAAGGATGCCAGCAGCTCGTTGACCTTCTCGGCGTACTCGCCGTAGTAGTCGCCGTACGGCTTGAGGAGCACGACACCGCGGGCGTCCTTGTTGCCGAACAGTTCGAGGGCGGCGTTGGTCTCTTCCTCAAGGTCGCGGAAGGCAACGATGTTGCCGTACGTCTTGACCGAGTTGAGGATGCGGTTGGTGCGCGAGTAGGCCTGGATTAGGCCGTGCGCGCGCAGGTTCTTGTCTACGAAGAGCGTGTTCAAGGTCGTCGCGTCGAAGCCGGTGAGGAACATGTTGACCACGATCACGAGGTCGAGGTCCCGGTTCTTCAGCCGCTGCGAGAGGTCCTTGTAGTAGTTCTGGAACTTGTCCGCGCTGGTGTCGTAACTCGTCCCGAAGATGTCGTTGTAGTCCTGGATGGCGTCTTCGAGGAAGCCGCGCGCGTCCGTGCTCAGCGCATCCGTGTCGAAGGCCTCGTCGTCGAGAATGCCGTCATCGCTGGCGTCGTTGGCGCCGTAGGAATAGATCAGACCGATCTTGAGGCGGCGTTCCGGAGCCACGTCCTGCTGCTGAATCGAGAAGTGGTTGTAGTACCGACGCGCCGCATCGATCGAGGCGGTTGCGAAGATCGCGTTGAAGCCGCGCACGCGCTTGCGCTCACGGACGGCCTCGGCTTGACGCCGGACTCGCGTCGACTCGGCGACGTTCGTCACGACGGAGTGCTCGTAGCTCGAGGAACGCTTGGTCTTCTGATCGAAGTGCTCCAGCGTGTACTGAACGACCTGACTGATGCGCTCCGGCGCCAGCAGCGCCTTCTCTGTATTGATGGCCGACACCTGCTTGTCGACGATGGTGCCGACCTTGACGGTGTTGACGTAGTCAATCCGGAACGGCAGCACGTTCTTGTCGGTGATGGCATCGACGATCGTGTAGGTGTGCAGCTTCTCGCCGAAGGCCTGCTCGGTGGTCTTCAACTGCGAGTTGCCGCCAGCGCCCGCGTTGACCGCAAAGATCGGGGTGCCGGTGAACCCGAAGAGGTTGTAGCGCTTGAAGGCGCGCGTGATGTCGGTGTGCATGTCACCGAACTGCGAGCGGTGGCACTCGTCGAAGATGATCACGACGTGGTCGTTCGTGATCGCGTGACCCTTGTTGGCCTTGATGAAGGTCGACAGCTTCTGGATCGTCGTGATGATGATCCGCGCGTTCGGGTTTTCGAGCTGCTTCTTCAGCACGGCCGTCGAGGTGTTGGAGTTGGCCGCACCCTTCTCGAAGCGGTCGTACTCGCGCATCGTCTGATAGTCGAGGTCTTTGCGGTCCACGACGAACAGCACCTTGTCGACGCTCGGCAACTTGGATGCAAGCCGTGCGGTCTTGAAGCTCGTCAGGGTCTTGCCGGAACCCGTCGTGTGCCAGACGTAGCCGCCTGCGGTAACAGTGCCGAGCTGCTTGTAGTTGGTTGAGGCATCGATGCGCTGCAGGATCCGCTCAGTGGCGACGATCTGGTACGGGCGCATGGCTAGCAGCAGATGGTCCGCAGTGAGCACGCAGTAGCGCGTGAGGATGTTGAGCAGCGTGTGCTTGGCAAAGAACGTCTTCGTGAATGACGTCAGATCCTGGATCGGCTTGTTCTGCGCATCCGCCCACCACGACGTGAACTCGAACGAGTTCGACGTCTTGCGACCCTTGCCAGCCCTCTGCCCCTCCTTCAGATGCGCGTTGCGCGTCGTGTTCGAGTAGTACTTCGTCAGCGTGCCATTGCTGATCACGAACAGCTGGACGTACTCGAAAAGACCCGAGCTGGCCCAGAAGCTGTCGCGCTGGTAGCGGTTGATCTGGTTGAAGGCCTCGCGAATGTCGACGCCACGACGCTTGAGCTCGATATGTACCATCGGCAGCCCATTGACGAGCACCGTCACGTCGTAGCGGTTCGCGAAGTTCGCGCCGCCCTCGCCCTGACCCATCTCGTACTGGTTGATGACCTGAAGGCGGTTGTTATGGACGTTCTGCTTGTCCAGCAGCGTGATGTTCTTTGTCGAACCGTCATCACGCTTCAGTAGCTGAACGTGATCCTCCTGAATGCGCACGGTCTTCTCGACGATGCCGTCGTTCTTGCCAGCGATCCTATTGTCGAAGAAGTCCGCCCACTCTGCGTCGGAGAAGGTGATGCGGTTCAGCGATTCGAGTTGCGCGCGCAGGTTCGCGACAAGCTGCGCCTCGGATGTGACCGGCAGATACTCGTATGCCTGGGACTCGAGGAGTCGGATCAGCTCCTGTTCGAGCGCGGACTCTGATTGATAGGCAGCCGAGGCGGGGGCGTCTGGAATGTACTCTGCGACGACGGTCGATTCGGCAGAGACTGCGACCGGGTCGTACTTGCGTGGAGTGGCTTCACTCATGCCGCGGCCTCCTCAAACGTAAGGAGCCGGCCACGGTAGTACTCGTACTGCTTGCGGCGGGCAGCAATCTCAGCCGGAAGTCCGATACGCAAGTCACCTGTCAGGACCTCGAAGAGATCGAGGATGCGGGCGATGCGCTCCTGGTCGGCCGTTGGAGGAACGGGCACCAGAATCTTGGCAAGTCGTACCTTCGACACGTTGATGCGCGTGACGCCATTCGCAGTCTTGGTTATCTGCGCTCGTAGCGGACCAGAGCGGAAGAGATGCTTTGCAAACTCAGGATTCAGTAGAGAGGCATCGTTCATTCTGAAGCCGATGCAGAAGCTGTTGAGGTAGAGCGGCTCGGTTAGCTGCCGTGTGACAACTGAGGTCATGCCAACCTCTTCGAGCGACTCAGACGATCCCGTGAAGATCACGTCACCATAGGCAAGCGACCGCTGTCGCTCATCACTACCCACTCGCACGAAGTCATTCGCCTCGATGTTCAGCGCGATGTTGTTGAAGACGTTCGTATAGGTGGCGTAGCGAGCGTTCCCATCTGAGAAGTCGGCCTTCGACTTGCCCGTGAGGCCGCCGAAGATCGTCCCCAACTCGCCAAGTGGCGCGAGGGGGGTATCCGCTGGGAATGTGAGAAGCGAATCGCGATAGAAATCGTACTGAACGCGTCGAGCCTTCAGCTCCGCCTCCAGCTCCGCCTCCAGCTGAGTGAACTGATCCAAGACTCTGACGATCTCCCGCTGAACCTCGAGAGGCGGCACTGGTACGCGGAAGCCCGAGTAGGTACCGATCCATTGCCGGGTATGGTCCTGCGGCTCGTAGCGAATCGTCTGCATGACGTAATAGACAAACCGCAGGAGCGCGCGGGCCGAATCCTTCGGCGTGAGCATTTTCATAGCAGAGGACTTGGCCTTGAACGGAAAGTCGACCCACTTGAAAGCGGTAGTGAAGTCGTCGAAGATGACCACCGGCGACGTAGCCGACGCAGGATAGACACCGTTGGTTTCGTCGGTTCTACCGAGGATGAACGTCTGGCCCGCCGTAAGAACGGGCGTGGCAAAGGAGTCGCTGTACGCGGTTGAGGCGACGAGGTACCTGGTCGGCTGCTCATACGCGAGCAACTCGCCAAGCGGCACGAACTCCACGCCATTAGGGCAGAAATCCTGGATCAACTCGTCGATGTGACTCACGCGGAGCCCTCCAGGTCAGCGACAATTCGATCGATCGAGGCCCGCAACTCGACCTGTCGGGAGACAATGCGCCCGATCTCTGCGTTCAGTTCTGTGATGTCGACAATCTCCCGGGTGTCCTCGGCCTCGATGTACGAGGACACGGCGATGTTGTAGTCGTTCGCCGCGATGTCTTCGTTCGGCACGAGCTTCACGAAGTGATCGACGTCGACTCGGTCTTCGAGCGCACCGAGAATGTTCTGCTGGTTGTCCGGCGTCAGCTTGTTCTTGTTGCCGGCGCGCTTGAACTCGTCCGAAGCATTGATGAAGAGCACCGAGTTGTCTGTCTTGGACTTCTTGAGCACGATGATGCAGGTCGCGATCGTGGTGCCGAAAAAGAGGTCCGGCGGCAACTGGATAACAGCATCGACGTAGTTGTTGTCGACGAGGTACTTGCGAATCTTCTGCTCCGCTCCCCCACGGTATAGCACTCCAGGGAACTCGACGATCGCGGCTGTGCCGTTGACCGCGAGCCAGCTCAGTATGTGCATCGTGAAGGCGAGGTCGGCCTTCGACTTCGGTGCGAGCACGCCGGCCGGCGCGAAGCGCTCGTCATTGATCAGGAGCGGGTTGGCGTCGCCCTCCCACTTGATCGAGTATGGCGGGTTGGAGACGATCGCCTCGAATGGCTCGTCGTCCCAGTGCTGCGGGTCGGTGAGCGTGTCGCCGTGCGCGATGTTGAACTTCTCGTAGTTGAGGTCGTGAAGGAACATGTTGATTCGCGCAAGGTTGTACGTGGTCAGGTTGATCTCCTGACCGAAGAACCCGCCGACGTTCTCACGGCCGAGAACCTTGGCGAACTTCAGCAGCAGCGAGCCCGAACCGGCCGCCGGGTCATAGACCTTGTTGACGCGCTCCTTGCCTATCACGGTGATGCGCGCGAGCACCTCGGAAACCTCCTGCGGCGTGTAGTACTCGCCACCAGACTTGCCAGCCTGCGAGGCATACATCTGCATCAGGTACTCATAGGCGTCACCGAAGAGGTCGATCGAGTTGTCCTCGAAGTTTCCGAGCGGCAGGTCGCCGATCGCATCAAGGAGCTTCACGAGTTTCTCGTTGCGCTTGGCGACGGTGTTGCCGAGCTTGGAGCTGTTCACGTCGAGGTCATCGAAGAGCCCCTTGAGGTCGTCCTCGCTGTCGGTGCCCACCGCAGAGCCCTCGATGTTCTTGAATACTCGCTCGAGCGTTTCATTCAGATTCGGGTCTGTCGCAGCACGCCTGCGCACGTTTTCAAATAGCTCAGACGGAAGGACGTAGAAGCCCTTCTCGGAGACCGTCTCCTTGCGACCGAACTCAGCCTGCGCGTCGGGGAGACGTGCGTAGTTGAAGTCGGCCTCGCCAGCCTCGTGCTCACCCTTGTTGATGTACGCCGCGAGGTTCTCAGAGATGAAGCGGTAGAAGAGCATGCCGAGCACGTAGCTCTTGAAGTCCCAGCCATCGACCGACCCGCGCAGGTCGTTCGCGATTCGCCAGATGGTCTTGTGCAGTTCTGTGCGCTGGGACTCTTTGGTGGTCGGCGTCATTGACTTGTACTTCTCCCCGCGCCCCATGCGGCGCACTCATGTTGATGACCTCGGGTGCTCTCAGGCTACCGGCGCGCGGCGAGTCGGCTGGCTAGGGGACAGCGCCACACGCCGGTGGTTCAAAGCCACGATCAGCGGCCGTCCAGGCCCCCTCGATGGCGGGCGGGATCCTCATGCGGGCACCGCCCGCTACGCGGGCCGATTCGTGCAGGCAACTGTGGAAGTCAACTGCGCGAGCACCAACCCCAAGCTCTAGATCAGTCCCCTGACGGGCCGCTACTCGCCACGTCGCGCACGTGACGCAGCGCGCTTTCCTTCGTCAGGAGGCGGCCGCGCAGCCCGCTCCAAGAGATGAACGGGGCGGGCGTGACCTCCCAAGCCCCGTCGCTCAGCGCGACTGTCGCGACGTGCCTTTCTTCATGCGGTGAGTCCGCAGCAATGAAGAACTCCACACTGCCGTCCGCCTTCTCCACTTCATCGAGATTCATGTCGTCTCCGTTCCGCATGCTTTCGTTGTGAACCCCTCTATTGAGTGATACGTCTGACGGAGCGATTCGTCCAACCTCGAGCGACTGAATCTGCCGCACGTTCCTCGTCGATCGCCATCCGGGCATAGCGCGGGAGTGGGATCCTCGCGCGCCGGTGGCGGCGCGACACGGCAGAGCGATGCCGTAGTCATGGCGCGGCAACCAATACGGTCGTGTCGTGGACGGGATCGAAGTCGAACACACTCAGGGTGCAACCCTTGTGATCGTGCGCGCGATCTCGGACGACTTTCGCACGCATGTGCGCGACCGGCTTGCCGAGTACTGCTACGGCGCGACGACGGTGAGTGAGGACGCTGACTTCTACTCCTTTGAGAAGACCGTGACGGAGTTTCTCGAGCGCTACAATCCCAAACCCCGCAAGACGCAACTCGGCATGGCGGGGGAGTTGATCGTCCACGTGCTCATGCCGCTGCTGCACTCAGAATTGACGTCCGCGGCTGTCTACTTCAATAAGGAAGAGCGGAGTATCAAGAAGGGCTTTGATCTCACTTTCCTCGGTTCTAGTGAGTCCGCCATCTGGTACGGCGAGGTGAAGTCCGGCGAAGTGGCTTCAGGCAGCGACGCGGACGAGAAGGCGGCGGCATTAATCGATACGGCCGCGTCCTCATTGGCAGCGATGCTCGACGACGTGAGCCTGCTCTCGCGGTGGGACGCAGCGCTCATCGACACGCGTCTCACTCTCGAGCTCGGCCTTGCTACGACCGCCCGCGAGCTGTTGCGCAGCGACAGCGAGACCGTACGAAGGGGCGGGACCGTGACTAAGCGGGTTCTGCTTGCTGGCGCCGTGATGCACGAACTCGGCCATTGCATCGTTACGACCGCGGGGGTCGAAAGGATCGTTGAGACGATTGCTTCGAGTGATCAGTTCAGCGAGTCGAAGATCCTCGTCATCCAGCAGGACGCCCTCGAAGCGGTCATCGAATACCTGCGTGAGGTAGCGAATGCCTAACTCAGTTGACCTGACTCTCCGACGGGTTCGAAATAGCCGCAACCTGGAGGGATCCAACTTCGCTGACCTCTATGCGAAGCTCATCACGGGTGCCGTGATGACCGACGCCGAGTTCGTGGACATTCTGCGATTCGGGGTGTTCATGTCGCGCTCGAGTGAGGACGCGGTTCAAAGGTTGGGGTACCGCATCTTCCTGCAGTATGGCGAGATTACCGGCGACTATGAGCCGCTTCGAGATATTGCCCAGTCTCGGGACTTGATTCCTCTCGTGACCGCAATCAAGCGACTCCACCCCGACCTCGTCGAAGACACTTCTCTTGCGGACGTATTCTTCGCCGCGCACGCCACCAACTTCGTTGAGCCGGGAGCAGCGCGGACGATTTATCGCACGCGAGGCCAGATGGAGCTCCGGGAGTTCAATTCACGTGAATCTGACGCGATCGTCGTAGCGCCGACCTCGTACGGGAAATCTGAGATGCTCATCGATAAAGTCGCCTCGGATCTTCAGAGCCGAACGTGTGTGCTGGTACCGTCTCGCGCGCTCATCGCCCAAACGCGAGCAAACATCATCGCTGATGACCGCGTTCGAGAATCACGGGTGGGGACTGCTGCACGGATAGGTGACGGTTCCTAGTCACGCCGCCAGTGCGACGGTCGTGTTCATGATGGTCTCGAACTCGATGGGCGTCAAACGGCCCA
>MDSY01017130.1_pt1 | contig 12599 bp, 9 predicted proteins | sample 811131 | NCBI WGS metagenome assembly MDSY01 (sample SAMN05326643, study PRJNA326480) | marine metagenome | isolation source: seawater | place: Atlantic Ocean: South West | collected 2010
GCTCCAACAGACCAAGCCTTCACAGACGCAGGTATCGACTTGGGCGCCCTCGACACTCCTGAAGGCAAGGCAACCTTGTCTGACATCTTACTCTATCACGTTGTTTCCGCAGAAGTTGCTTCTTCCGCAGTCACGGATTGCATGTCTGCAGATGCAGCAAACGGGCAACCATTGTCCTTCACTGTGGATGCCAACGGAGTGATGGTCAACGATGCGACCGTCATTGCAACCGATGTCATCACAACCAACGGATTGATTCACGTTATTGACACGGTCCTTAGTCCGTCAGACACACCAAGGGATATACCACGTACGGCACAATGCACTGGAGTCCACGACTCACTCGTGGCTGGTGTTGTTCAAGCAGAATTGCTCGAAACGCTCCAGGGCGTCGGGCCGTTCACGCTCTTTGCACCAACCGATCAGGCGTTCACTGATGCAGGAATCGACCTTGCAGCCCTCGACACTCCAGAAGGCAAAGCCGCCCTCAGCGACATTCTTCTCTACCACGTTGTTGCTGGTGAAGTTCCATCTTCAGCGGTCACCGATTGTATGATCGCAGAAGCGGTCAACGGAAACCCACTTTCCTTCACTGTCGGAACATCCGTGATGGTGAACGGCGCAACGGTCACAACAGCCGATGTCGCAACAAGCAACGGTGTCATTCACATCATCGATAAGGTGCTCACGCCCTCTGAGACTCCCAAGGATATCCCACGCACAGCACAATGCACAGGCATTCACGACTCGCTTGTCTCCGCTGTGGTCCAAGCTGAACTGCTCGAAACACTGCAGGGCACCGGGCCATTCACACTCTTCGCACCAACCGATCAGGCGTTCATCGATGCAGGCATTGACCTGGCGGCCCTCGACACGCCAGAAGGCAAAGCCGATCTTACTGATATTCTGCTCTACCACGTGATCGCTGGGGAAGTTCCTTCCTCTGCAGTGACTGATTGCCTAACAGCAACCACCGTGAACGGCAACCCAATCGCCTTCACCGTTGGTGACGGCGTGATGGTGAACGATGCAACAGTCACGCTTGCCGATGTCAACACCAGCAACGGTGTAATCCATGTCATCGACAAGGTGCTCACCCCCACTGTAACACCTAACGACATTCCACGCACGGCACAATGCACAGGAGTTCACAACTCTCTTGTGTCCAGTGTGATTCAAGCAGAGTTGCTTGAAACGCTTCAAGGCGACGGTCCATTCACCGTCTTCGCACCAACCGACCAGGCGTTCCTCGATGCAGGTATTGACTTGGCCGCCTTCGACACGCCAGAAGGCAAATCCGATCTTACTGATATTTTGCTTTACCACGTTGTTGCGGGTGAAGTGCCAGCTTCCGCTGTGACCGACTGCATGACTGCAGAAGCCGTGAACGGCAACCCCCTCTCCTTCACCGTAGGGGACAGTGTCATGGTCAACGGGGCCACAGTGACAGCCACCGACGTGGCGACAAGTAACGGGCTCATTCACGTGATTGACAAGGTGCTCACCCCCACCGCTACGCCAACCGATATTCCACGAACCGCTCAATGCACTGGCATCCACGACTCGCTTGTTGCTGCGGTGATTCAAGCAGAACTGTTGGCAACGCTCCAAGGTGACGGACCGTTCACTCTGTTTGCTCCAACCGATCAGGCTTTTGCAGATGCAGGCATTGATTTGGCAGCCCTTGATACACCAGAAGGCAAATCTGATCTGACTAATATTCTGCTCTACCACGTTGTTGCCAGCGCAGTGCCTTCCTCAGCAGTGACAGAATGCATGACGGCGACGGCGGTCAACGGACAATCGCTTTCCTTCACCGTCGGCGATGGCGTGATGGTCAACGGAGCAAATGTGACCTTGGCAGATGTCAACACCAGCAACGGTGTTATCCATGTCATCGATAAGGTGTTGAGCCCATCAGCCACACCAAACAACATTCCACGAACCGCTCAGTGCACCGGCATCCATGACTCGCTCGTAGCAGCCGTGATTCAAGCAGATCTGTTGGCTACGCTCCAAGGTGACGGGCCGTTCACGCTCTTTGCACCAACCGACCAGGCCTTCGCAGACGCAGGCATTGATTTGGCAGCCCTTGACACACCAGAAGGAAAGACCGCGCTCACCGACATCTTGCTCTACCACGTTGTTGCCAGCGCAGTGCCTTCCTCGGCAGTGACAGAATGCATGACGGCGACGGCGGTCAACGGCCAAACACTGGCGTTCACCGTTGCAGACGGCGTCATGGTCAACGGGGCTTCTGTAACTTTGGCAGATGTGAACACCAGCAATGGTGTCATCCACGTCATCGATAAGGTGCTCACCCCAACCGATGCGCCCAACGACCTACCACGAACCGCTCAATGCACCGGCATTCACGATTCACTCGTGGCAGCAGTGATTCAAGCAGAACTGTTGGCCACGCTCCAAGGCGACGGGCCGTTCACGCTCTTTGCACCAACCGATCAGGCCTTCGCAGATGCGGGCATTGACTTGGCCACCCTCAACACGCCAGAAGGCAAGGCCACTCTTGCAGACATTCTGCTCTACCACGTCCACGCCGGATCTGTTTCCGCATCGGACATCACCGAGGGGATGAGCCTCCAAATGGCCAACGGGGATAACGCAACGCTCTCGCTTGTTGGTCAAGCCTCAATTGACGGGGCCAACATCACGCTCGCTGATGTGATTGGCTCAAATGGTGTCATCCACGTAATCGACAAGGTCATGATGCCACCTGTTGAAGAAGTCGAAGATTCAAGCGATGATTCAGCTTCATCCTCTGACGATGACTCGAACCTCCTCACCATCCTCCTGATTGTACTCGTTGTGATCGGTGGCGGCGCTGGAGTTGTACTCTTCATGCGCAACCGTGGAGGCGAAGAAGAATCCGCAAAGGACTTCGCCCAAGGTGGAATCATGAATCAATTGCAAACTGTTAATCCAACCGCCTACGCAACGCAGCCCATTCAGGCGGTTCAACCGGTTCAAGCAGTTCAGGCCGTCCAGCCGATTCAGGCTGTCCAGCCTGTCCAGCCGATTCAACCCGTCGAAGTGATCCCGCAAGTTGTTGCTGAACCTGTTGTTTTGCGCCAGTGGACCGATGAAGGTGGTTACACTTGGAGAGCAATGGACAACGGCGAAACCTACTGGTGGACCGGGACACAATGGCAGAAGTACGCTTGAAATCCTGAAACACAGGAGTTTTGACGTTGCAGGTGAAACCCGAAAGGGTGGAACCTCTTCATGCAAACAAACCGTCGTGCCACGATGTGATCACTCCGGTGAATGCGGATGAGGCTACCGTCAATGGGCTAGCCAAGTACAGTTTTCCTGGTCCAGACCGGCCTTGGAAATTTCGATTAATGGCCGACACCGTCACTTGCTCAGGCGTGATTGAGACGCCTGGGCCAGCGCCAATACAAGCCCCACAGCCAGGATCGATCAGCTTGACGCCAACTCGGCCAAACAACTCGTGCCAACCCTTTGTCACAGCCAATTGCTTGACCAGTCCAGATCCGTATTGGATGAAGAATTGGACACCATCCTTGACCGTCAAACCAGCATCTTCTGCGGCTTGACATACTTGGGCGTAATACGCAATATCGTCTTCTTTGCCGGCAGTGCATGAGCCGCCATAAGCAATGTCAATCGTGACTTGGCCGATGTCAGCAATGTCCGCACCGTTGGTGGGATCGCTTGGAATACCTTCATCAGGATTGCCAGGATGAGCAACCATCGGTTTGATTTCATTAAGATTGATGATGTGAACTCCACCAGTGTACTCAGCGCCCTCGTCAGGAGTGACGGACAATGCTTTCTGTCCTGCTCGGTCGAGGTGAGGTTGAGCTTTAAGCATCCAATCAAACAAAAGTTCGTCCGCTTCGCAGATACCAGTTCTTCCCGAGCATTCTGTCGCCATATTGCACAATGTCGCTCGCTCATCGATGGAAAGACTGGTAAGACCGGCCCCTCCAAATTCCATGCTTCGATTCAAGGTTAACTCTTCACGGGCGTGATCCGCTAAGATGTACAAAATGACGTCCTTGGCCGTACAACCATCTTCCAGTTCGCCGATAAGTTCGAATCGAATTGACTCTGGAACCTTGACAAAAGTAAACCCGGCACTGACGAGGTTGGAATACTCCGTAGCACCGACCCCCCAAGTGAGAGCATTGGACGCACCGCCCATGCAGGTGTGGGAATCTGTGGCTTGAATAAAATCCCCAACTTCAATAAATTCTTCACGCGCAACTTGATGGCAAATACCTGGTGAAACGCCGTCCTTTGCAGAGTAGTCGCGCACGCCAGTGTGTTCTTGGAAGGCGACTTGTAAGTCTCGCAGGGTCTGCACTTTATCCATGAAGGGGACAAACTTAGGGTTGTGATGAGCATAGAGCAAGTGATCTTCGAACACAGCAAATTTACTTGGATTAGGTAGTACGTAGCCTTCGCCGTATTCTTCGCTGAGGAAGGTATGGACCTGTGCTGTTGTAAATTCGTGAGAATACCCGCCTTGAACTTGAGCAATAACGGGGTCATCGGGTTTAACGCATTGCCCCTCAGATTGGCCAACAAGGTTTCGCGCAATAATTTTCTCAGCCATGGTCATTGGCCGGGGGGGCGTGTCCATTGGAGGGAGTTCGATTTCACCCGATTTGAGGGCTTTTGCAAACGGGAACAAGCCACCTTTTTCGAGAATTATTTGAGTGACTTCGTCGTAACGAGTTGTGAACGAATCCAACGGAATCTCTTCTCCATCTTGCAGGCGTTCAAGCATGGCATGATCGCCCATGAGCTGGCCTAAATTGATGTTGTTCCGCTCGTGAATTGGAGCGAATGAGGCAGCGATCACGATGTTGATGCCCGCCCACCGTTCGCATTGTGCGGCAGTTTCCCTGGATGAGCCCGTGCCCTTGCGTTGACCTGAAACAATCACTTCGAAGTTCCCGTTTTTGAGGGCATTTTCTCGAAACACTCGCAAACCATTGAGCATGAGGCCAGCATAGGCATTTTTAGCAATTTCAGCAGGATCGTGATCAAAACAAACCCACGCTGGGGTCATGACATCGGTGTTGATGTCATCGAGAAGGTCCTCAACGGTGAGGTCTTCCATTCTTAGATCCAAACCATGATACAGTTGTTGTTGAATGAGATTGAGATCCTTCGTGAGGAACAAAACCCGCTTTCCGGGTGTTAAAGCGACTTTTTCCGGGGGCCAATGTGTTCGCATCTTTCCCCCTCCCTTCCATTCATGAGTCCAGCGGATATAATCGGTTCGGGCGCATACAATGTGCTTTTGTCTGCCCATCAGTACGCGTTTAGGAACTCGAGATGAGTTTCAAACACATTTTTCAGTTCCTCGAAAACCCGAGAAAACCCATAATAGTGAAACTTTAAATACAATCGTCATGGCGACTATATCAAGGTTCCCTAAAAAGTTGAACACTGAGTTCACTAAGGGGACGACACGAGGGATGCAAATGGACGAACAACAAGTAGAAGATATTGTGAAGTGCAACGACTGTGGAAGTCGTAATTTAACACGTGACGAGACCCGCGGTGAAGTGGTCTGCGACGACTGTGGATTGGTGTTGGAAGACAACGTTATCGATCAGGGCGCAGAATGGCGAGTCTTCTCGCCAGAACAAGGCGATCAAAGGGCAAGAACTGGTGCTCCAATGACCGTGATGCTTCACGACAAAGGGTTGTCCACTGACATTGATTGGCAAAACAAAGACTATTCTGGAAAAACGATTAACTCGCGCTACAGATCCCAATTCTACAGAATGAGGAAGTGGCAGAAGCGAAGCCGAGTGAGCAACGCAACCGAGCGCAACCTCGCTATGGCTTTGGCTGAACTTGATCGAATGGCAAGCCGCCTCGAACTGCCCAAGTCGGTCCGTGAAGCAGCTGCTGTAAATTACAAGAAAGCCGTAGACAAGCGCCTCATACGTGGGCGCTCAATTGAAGGGGTTGCAGCAGCATCCCTCTACGCAGCTTGCCGGCAATGTGGCGTTCCTCGAACCCTTGATGAGATCGGGCAAGCCTCGAGAACTGGGCGCAAGGAAATTGGTCGAACTTACCGTTTCATGGTCCGTGAACTCAAAATGAAGATCATGCCAACTGGGCCCGAGGATTACATTTCGAGGTTCTGTTCTGGACTCGGATTGGATGCTGAGGTCGAAGCGAAAGCATACGAATTGATCAAGGCCGCTCAAGAAAAAGAACTCACAAGCGGGCGCGGTCCAACTGGAATTGCCGCCTCCATCATCTACATCGCCTCAGTGCTGTGTGGCAAGCGTCGAACTCAGCGTGAAGTCGCAGAAGTGGCAGGCGTAACTGAAGTTACAATCAGAAACCGATACAAGGAACTGATTCAGAACCTCAACATCGAACTCGATATTTGAGTTGAATGCATCCCGCTCTGACTGGAGGGTATGGTATGAGTAAACCGCGTAACCGCTTATCAGAATCCACGTACGAAGCTGTAAAGCAAGGCCTCATTGAAGCACTTGAACGGGGCACTCAGGCATGGCCATTGCCACCACCTCCAGTATATGACCCTGATTTCCCAGCGCGACCCCCAAGCAACCCTCAGGTGATCATCGACCAAGGTATTGGCTTGCTTCAAGTCGACCGGGGCATGTTTGAACGTAACCTTAACGCCGTGGTTGACCTGATTGTCCCTCACAGAATGAACCTGAGTGACGATCCGTATGAAGTGCATGAGCGCTGGTTAAAGAAACGGGTTCCGCAAGTTGCAGAGCGCTTGTTATTTGCGATTGCTACCGATTGGTTGGCTCAAGCGTTCGATCAACAAGCGCCCAACGTCGACCGCTGGTGGCTTGCCATCGCCCTTGTGGACGGTCTTGCCATCGAAGCGCGCGGTCAATCCGTGCATCAAGGTTACCATTTCGTTGAATCAATCGCACTGGCAGAGCGCCCGGGAACGTGGCACACACAACCTGATGCAGGTCCACACCAAATGGAGTGGAACCCTCATGCCGTCCTACCTCGACAAGGTGGTGTTGTTGCCCATGATGCTGGGGTGAACGCCGCAGTATGGTTGCTCACAAGGTTGGAAAATGGCCCACTTCAGCGACGATTATTGCTCATGGAATGGGCGCGACTGCTGCTCGAACGACCAAACCTCATCGACCCGCTTCAAATTGATCAAATCCTCATGCGACGCGCACTCGACCCTGAACAAGAAGTGGCTTCCCGTGTATGTTTGTGCTTGGCAAAAACCATCGAATACGACCGAGACATTGGACTTCAACTCGCTCAACGCCTCCACACTCGGACCGAAGTTCTCATTCGAAGGGGCATGGCTGACGTGCTGACACGGCTGTTTCGGCGGCTCACATGGGATGCTGTACCATTGCTTGAAGCCATGCTCAAGGACGATGATGAAGGTGTTTTAGCCGCAGCAAGCTCAACTGTGGGGGACCTTCGTTTCCTCGATGTGGAATTGTGGGCCGATACGATGGTGGACTTATCCACGCATCCACTGCCTGTTGTGCGCCGAAATTTGGTTCCTTTCTTACGAGATTACCTCGAACAGTATCCTGAGGATCAACGCCGCCTCCTTCCGAAGCTCTGGGTCGACGGTGACGAAGTTGTTCGTACACGAATGCGTGAGTTGTTGATGAGGATGGAAGAAGTCGCCCCAGATCACTTTGCAGGCCGTCTTTCAGATTTCATTGAACAAGGGTGTGATCTTGAATCATTGTGGGAGCCACTTTCGCTTCGTCGACCGGAGAGGTGTGCTGCTTGGAAGTCTTTCCTCAACGGCGAGGCCGATCAACCAACCCTTCCTGAGCGCCCCCCTCCTGCAAAAAACCTGCTTGATGGCGACATAAGTCAAGATGGAGAAGTCGACCAAGAACTTGGCTTTCTTGACTGAGGTTACTCTTCCTCTTCGATTCGGAATGGACCTTGGGCGACGAGCCCAACATATGCGCCATTCAATACCGCTAAACAACCCACAAGCGTCAACAGCAATCCAGTTGGTTCGGGCAGGTGTGCATTCACCCCTAGCCATGATGTAATTTTCACCAACAGCAGCACGCCTAGGCCAAACAAGACGACATTGATCCAGGTTTCTTTCGGATTCTTCCATCGATCCATTGTGGGGGCGACACCATTGAGATCAAACGTGTACCTGAACCAAGCCAGGTAAAGGCAAACCATGCCGCCCAACCCAAGAACGCCCCTGGAAAACGAAGCGGAATCCCAAGGGCCATTTGGCGCAACATCAACGAACCCTTGAGCAACACCAATCACGCCCAGGCCGACCAGCCAGCGCCATGAATGAGTTCGCTCCATGAGTCTAGCAGAAGGGCCACGCTTGAAAGCCTGTGCCATCCACCCACATGTCATGGCGGCAATTCAAGACGCACTCTTGGTGGCGGGGGGGCTTGGTACCCGCATGCTCCCAACAAGCGCTTCAGTTCCAAAAGAAGCCCTCCCACTTGTCGATGTTCCCGCACTTGTCCACCTTGCTCGAGAGGCAAAAGCAGCAGGTGTCAAACGGCTACACATCGTCACTTCGCCACGCAAAGACCTCTCAAACTTACTTGGCGATCACACTTGGATGAAGAAAAAGCGTCCAGATCTTGACGCGTCACTTCTCGCTCCTTTTGCCGATGTGGAAGTCCACCTCCATGTTCAGAAAGTTCCACTTGGACTTGGTCATGCAATTCAAAGCGCCTTACACGCTATCGACGGCCCGTTCTTGGTGCTGCTTGGCGATAATTTACTGATCGATACGCACGCACCGGTCAATCGATTTGTTCCTTCAAACGCAAGCGCTGAACTTGTGGCCTCATTCGAACAGCACGGGCGTCCATGTGCCGCGCTCTTGCCTGTCGAGGCCGAGGAAGTGAGCAATTACGGTGTTGTTCGACTTGATGGGCAAAGGATTGTTGAAATCGTAGAAAAGCCGGTTGCCGAGGATGCTCCCTCAAACCTTGTTCTATGTGGCCGTTACGTGTTTACAGCGGACGCTTCTGACCTGCTTGAAAAATACGATGTTGACACACACGGCGAATTGCAATCCATCGTTCTTCAACAGCATTGGATGGACAACGGTGGCATGTACGGTGTGCAATTGGATGGTTACCAGTGGTATGATTCTGGTAAACCTCTTCCCTGGCTCAAAGCTCAAGTCGATCATGCGCTGCGCCGTGAAGACATGAGTGCCGAATTCAAAACATGGTTGCAGCAACGGCTTAACCAATAATCAGCGCTGGCCAGGTTTCCAAAAGGAAAGCGGCGATGGCGCTTCATTCTGTGCTTTACGGAGAGCCAGATGGTCGGCTCGTTCATTCCATCGGTGGCCACGATGAGCGCGAACATGTTCCCATGACAATGGTCTCAACGAACTCACAGTAACCCACAACTCTTGCACATGAGCGACCAATGCCCGGTTTGCTTTGGCCTTCCAAGCCCCCGAAGCAAGGTTTCCAGCGTATTGAGAATCGGCTCGGATGATTGCTTCATCCCCCCCTCCTTCTGTCAGCAGCCATTTCAGTGCTTCAGCGATGGCTGTGAGTTCAGCCGTATTGTTCGAACCGACTTCTGCACCAATAAAATTCTGAGCACCTGGTTCGGTGACGACATGACCAGCGAACTCTTCGAAAAGGGACCCATTGCCCCGCCCAAGTCCGGTATCTCCAGTGACGACGACGACAGACCACGCAGCGGGTGTATCAGCATCGACGTTTTGATTGCCCAAGCACGATCCATCAACGTAGATGGTCCACTGGGCAGGGGCCAAAGGGTTCACTCGCCGAGTTCAGCCTTGTAATCTGCAGCGCTCATCATCGTGGTGATCGACCCGGGTGCATCCAATTTCATTCGGATAATCCAGCCATCTCCATATGGGTCGCTGTTCATGAGTTCAGGTTCGTCTTCAAGGGCTTCATTGACGGCCACAACTGTGCCAGCAAGAGGTGCGAAAATAGGCGAAGCAGATTTCACAGATTCAACAATTGCGAATTCACCCATATCTTCCATGACATCGCCTTCTGAAGGCAATTCAATGTAGACGATATCAGTCAATGCGTCTTGAGCGTGATCAGTGATGCCGATGACGATTTCGTCCCCTTCAACGCGCATCCATTCGTGCTCTTTAGTGTAATACAACTCTTCGGGAATTTGACTCATGACCTTCGACCCTGTTTGGAGGATGGGCCCGACTTAGATGAAGGCACCGCTCAGCGTGTTTAGGAAAAATCAGACCAGTTGATTTTCACTCTTCTTCAGATAATTCTAATTCAAGGACATTTGCTTCGAGTTCTGCCCAAGCAGAACCCATACTTGCGTCTTGCATCGAGGTATTGATGTCCTCTCGAACCCGGTTTGACAACTCTTGTGCTGTTTCGCTTGGAAAGGCGGTTGAAAGAGGTCCCGAACCACGCTCAAGAGTTTTACCAAGACCCAGTAAGATCAAACCTAAGATTGCAAAAACCCAGCCCAGACTGATTTCATCGACGACCATTCTCCCTTCAATCAAGCCAAAACCTGTGACAAGAAGCATTCCAACTCCCGTACCGTACAACAGCTTTGTTGCGGCATCAGAAGGGCTGGCCATGGGTTGTGCTGGGGCGGACCACGAATGAAACCAGCGGCTGCATATTCTAGAGGTGGACTCAAACCTCAGTAGGTTTCTCGCATCAACTTGTGAATTTTGTAAGGAAGCAACGCCCGGTTTACAGGTGTGACTTCGAGAATTCTTCCATCATCACGGCGGCGGATGTCTTGGAGCAAAGGATGCCGACTCTTTTTGTGCAATGTAAGAAGGGTTGGCTTGTCAACTTCGAGGGCACTGCGGACAACGTTGACGAAGTTTTCACTCTCTACTGCAAATTTTCCAATCTCGTCGATGACGAGAACTTCACATTCATCGCGTGCATATTCAATAGCAGGAATAGCAATCCGTTCCAGTGCTTCGATGTCAATCCCGTAACCGAGCACACGCAACCTTGAATCAATGTTTTTGTGAGCCATAACGGCTTCTTCCTTAGTGACAATATTGATGACTTTGTAGCCGAGGCGTTCGTTGCCTTCGAGGATAGGCAGGGTCTGCATTCCACCGATGATCGGTGCATCACTCAAACTTCCACGGAGGAGAATTTCTCGCTCACGTTCGTCGACAAGCATCTTGAGGACTTTTTCCATCACGGCAGACTTTCCGCTGCGCGGCAAGCCGGTGATACCAATCTTTGGATGAACGCCCACAATATCACCTAGGCTAGACCCTAACACTCTAGGCAGTGGCTTGTCATAAATAAACCATGTTCCTCTAGTTCCCCGAAATGTGCGCTTAGATATCCGGAAAAATTCCGCCATAAATTGACGGATTATCGAATAATGGGGACTAATTCCGGAAGTTCACTGTCAACATCAAGAGGAAGCATTTCCAGTTCGTAGTTGTTGACGTTGTTATTTGCAGACCACGCTCGTGCCCATTCGTCGAGATCTTCATCATTCAACAAATTGCACATCCATTCCAATGCGGTTTCTAACGAACCGTGGATGGTGACTAAACGCTTCTGTATGTCAGGGTGAAGTTCAATGTGATTGACGCTGTTTCCAAGAACGCAACCAGCAGGGATCACAGCCCAGCGCAGTCGACGCTCTTGATGGGCGTTGACGATGGCTTGACAGGCTAAGCGTGGGCCGAATTTTGGCTCAGACGCCCCGCACCACATGGCGAGTTGGCGTTCATTTGCTCGAGAAGGAATGTCTGTTCGGAATGCAGGATGCCGTATGAAAACCGCGCCATCGGAATCTTCAGAGAAATGGACGCCTCGAATAAACGGTCGCGATGTGCGCCCCTTAGCCCACGTTTCGATGCTCTTGGAATGCGCAGTTTGGTCGATTTCTCCAACGCGAACCCGCACCGTGTGGCCGTTTGTCGCTAGAGCATGGTGCTCATCACCGAGGCGCGGGAGCAGCGCAAGGCGATCCAAGACCGCAAGGGTTTGCTTTCGCTCGACTCGGTCTCTGGGGAGGCGTGGGATTGCCCAGGTGTCCTTTGCCCATGCAACCCATCGGTCAGGAGCCATCTCAAAAGATGGGACTCTGTTGGAGAGTCCATTTTGGTCGCGGCGCAAATCTGCTCGACTGATTGGCCCGTGCATCAACAACTGGTCAACTTCGGTTTTGGCTGTGATTCCGAGTACAGCAACGCCTTGGGTCATGCCAGGGAACAGGTGGTTTGCTTCTTCAATGGCCCAAATATCGGACCAGCCGTGCTCCTGAACGAGCAGTGCACGAAGCGGGTGCGAGGATTGTTCGCGAAGGATGCTGTCTGGAGCAATTAGGCGAAGCCTACCGCCTTGTTCAAGAATCTGCAAGCTTCGTTCAATGAACAATCTGTAGAGGTTTACATTCCCCCTCATTGTTGAGAAACGAGGCTTACCGTTGTCGGTGAGGGCTCGCAAGTGCTCGCCTAACTCCCGGCGGAGCCGACTTCCGTCTTCCATGCCTCTGAAGCGATCTTTGATTCGCAGCCATGGAGGGTTAGTGACGACAAGCTGAGGTTCAGCAGTCCAAGGCCATTCGCCTTGAAGCGTGTCGCCTTGCTTGAC
>MDSY01029579.1_pt1 | contig 12599 bp, 13 predicted proteins | sample 811131 | NCBI WGS metagenome assembly MDSY01 (sample SAMN05326643, study PRJNA326480) | marine metagenome | isolation source: seawater | place: Atlantic Ocean: South West | collected 2010
AATATTGCGATATAGTTTTAGTAGGGGACTCACTTGGAAACGTACTCTATGGTATGGAAAATACACATTCTGTTACAAAAGAAATGATGATTAATCATGCGATTAGCGTAAAAAAAGGGCTTAATAAAGCGCTATGCGTTGTTGATATGCCAAAAAATACATACAACAGTCCGAACGAAGCAAAGAAAAATGCCCAACAAATAATTCAAAGAAGTAAATGCGAGGCTGTTAAAATTGAAAGTAATAAAAAAAATTATAATATTATCAAGCACCTAGTAAGGTCTAAAATCAATGTAGCGGGCCATATTGGTTTCACACCTCAGTATAGCAGTAAATTTAAAGTAAAAGGAAAATCAATTTTGGAAGAAAAAAAACTTATAAAAGAAGCTATAAAAATAGAAGAAGCAGGGGCGTTTTGCGTAATACTTGAATGTATCTCAGCAGAAACGTCAAAAAAAATTACTGAATTGCTCAAAATCCCAACAATAGGGATAGGGTCGTCAAAAAATTGTGACGGACAAATATTAGTGACAGATGACATAATAGGTTTAAGTGGTTTTTATCCTAAATTTATAAGAAAATACCTAGATATTAATAAAATAATTGATAAAGGTATAAAAAAATATAGTAAAGACGTGTTAAGAAAAAAGTTTCCTAAAGCTACTAATAGCTTTTAATATTATGAACAAAGAAATTACAGATTTTGAAAGTAAATTTAAAAATATAATTTCAATAGTAAAGAAAAATAGTAAGCTATTAATTACAATAGTTTCGGTAGCCTTATTAGGCTTAATAACAATTCTTTATTTAAATTACAAAAATCAAAAAGACTTAATTCATATTTCAGAACAGTATTACAAAGCACAGATATTAATTGAAAAAAAAAATAACAATCAGGCAAAATTAATATTAGAAAATATTATTGCAAAAAAAAGTAAACTGTACTCTCCTTTATCTTTATATTTAATAATTGACTTAAAGCTTGAAAGTAACTCTCTGAAAGTAATAGAATTATTCGATGAGGTTCTTAAAATAAAAAAAATAGGTAAAGAAGATAGAAATTTAATTAAAATCAAAAAGGCATTATACATATCCAATAATAATGATGAAGAACAAATTATATTGGATTTATTAAACCCTATTGTAAACTCTAATTCTATCTGGAGAAAAATGTCCATAGAGTTTTTAGCTAAATATTTTTCAAATAAAAATCAAAAAGTCAAATCAGAAGATTATTACAAGCTATTAAACAATAGGTAGTCTTTTTAAAATGAAAAAAAATATTACATTAGTTTTTCTATTAATGTTATTCACTCACTGTTCATTTGATAATAAAACAGGAATTTGGACAAATGAGAGAAAATCAGAAATAAGTGAAAAAATTGAAAATAAATCATTAGAAGATGCCTTCAAAAAAGAAGAAATAATTTTAAAAGAAAAAAAAAAAATTGGAAACAATAAAATACAATTAGGAAAAAAATTAAAAAATAATAGTTGGCTACAATATAATTTTAATAATTTTAACAATTATGAAAATATAAATTATAAAAATGAAAATATTAGAATTTTAAGAACATCTAGACTTGCCAAACTTCCAGGGTCAAACCAAAATTCTGTTCAAATAAAAGCTCCTTTATATTACAAGGATACTATAGTTTATAGTGACTCAATGGGAAATATTAATATTTACTCAGTAGGAGTTAAAAAAAAGATTTTTACTTTTAATTTTTATAAGAAAAAATTTAAAAAAGTAAAAAAAAATATAAATTTACTAATAGAAGATAATGTTATTTATGCTTCTGATAATCTTGGTTACTTATATGCATTGGATGTAAATAATTCTAAAATTATATGGGCACAAAACTTTGGAATACCTTTTAGATCAGAAATTAAATTTTTAAACGGCCAAATCATATTAGCCAATCAAGACAATACAATTTATTCCATAAATCGTGAAAATGGAGATAAAAATTGGACCTACGATAGTTCAAATCAATTTTTAAAATCTAATTTCAAAAATAGTATAGTTGTGAATAATGAAGGTAATATTCTTTTTCTAAACACAAATGGAGAGTTGTATAATATAGATATTAATATAGGTATTAAGTGGATGTTAAATTTTAAGCCCACTTCATCTGATGAAGAAGCACAATTATTTCTAAGTGTTCCACTGATAGTTAATAAAGACAACCTGATAATAGCAAACAATAACATGATACAAAATCTCCACCCATTTACAGGATTTAAAAAATGGTCCAAACAATTAAGCATTGATATTAAAGGATCAATTTCTGGAGAGCATCTTTTCTTATTATCAAAAAAATTACTAATTTGTATTGAATTAGAGACGGGAAAAATAGTTTGGTCGAGAGATTTTCTGAATGTAAATAAGGATAACATTAACTATAAAAAACTAATGAATATTGGTGATATCAGAAACTTATCGATGGCTAATAACGAAATACTATTATTCTCATCAAATGGATACTTGTTATCTTTTAATCACAATAATGGTGATTTAAAAACAGTAAATAAAATTTCTAAAGGACTAGGTAGCAAACCTATATTTGTAGAGGGAAATCTTTATTTTTTTGATAAGAGTTATCGTTTAATTAAATACAATTAATTATTTGACTTACCGCTCAACAAAGACAATTGGGTAATTTTTCCTTCACCTAAGCTATCCTCAGGTTTAACTGGGTAGTCTCCTGTAAAAAAATGATCGCTAAATTGTGGATATGTTTCATTTCTTTTTTCTGATATAAGAGCTTGATACAATCCATTTAAACTTAAAAATTTAAGCGTTTTCGCATTTATAAAATCACAAATTTCTTTATTATTTTTATTATAGGCCAAAAGCTCATTTTTATTTGGCATATCAACTCCATAAAAGTCAGGATAAATTATCTCTGGGCATGCTATTCTAACATGAACTTCTCTAGCTCCAGCGTCATAAAGCATTTTGACTATTTTATGACAAGTTGTTCCTCTTACAAGAGAATCGTCAATAAGTATAATTGATTTGTTCTTAATCACACTTCTTGTGGAGCTAAGTTTCAATTTTACACCTAGACTACGAATATTTTGAGTAGGTTCAATAAAAGTTCTACCAACATAATGATTTCTAATAAGCCCTAATTCAAATTTTTTATTGGTAAATTGAGCATATCCAATTGCTGCAGGCACACCTGAGTCAGGTACCGGCACAACAATATCAGCTTCAATATCTGATTCTTTAGCTAGTTCTTTACCAAAATTTTTTCTGTACTCATATGCGCATTTATTATTTATAATGCTGTCAGGTCTTGCGAAATATATATATTCAAAAATACAAGGCCTAGCTTTTTGTTTTGGAAACGGTTTAACACTTATTAATTTTTTATCTTCAACATAGACAACTTCTCCATTTTCAACCTCTCTTACAAGCTTTGCTCCAACTATATCTAACGCGCAAGTTTCAGATGCAAAAATGTAAGAGTCTTTCAACTTACCTATAACTAATGGTCTAATTCCGAAAGGATCTCTTACACCTATTAATTTTTTATTAGTTATTAGAACTAAAGCGTAACCACCTTTAATTTGAAAAAGAGCGTCGATCAATCTGTCAATTATTTTATTTCTTTTAGATTTAGCTATTAGTTGAACAATAGTTTCCGTATCACTAGTAGTTCTAAATATTGCACCATCTTTAACAAGACTGTCTCGAAGAGAAATGGCATTAGTTAAATTTCCATTATGAGCTAAACTTACCCCACCTCCATATAAATCTGCAAAAAAAGGTTGAATGTTTCTTAAAGATGTTTCACCTGTTGTTGAGTAACGATTATGACCAATAGCAAAATTACCTGGTAATTTTTTTAATACATTACTTTTTGTAAAATGATCACCCACCAGACCTTGTCTTTTTTCTGAGTGGTAATTGTTACCATCATAGGAAACTATACCGCAGCCTTCCTGGCCTCTATGTTGTAGTGCATGCAAACCTAGCGCCACCAAAGCAGACGCATCTATGTGATCTGAAACACCAAAAACTCCGCATTCTTCTCTAAGTTTATCTGATTTAAATTTTTTCAATTTTTTCTTTGGTGTCTATAAAGTCTTCGTTGTTGGGAAATTCTTCTATAAGAACTTCACTTCCTTTTTTTACTACATCAAAGGACATAGCATCTTCAGCTGATATACCCCAATTTTGATAAGGATAAAACCAATTAAAGATTGAAAAAAGACAAACAGACACAACATAACCTTTAAACAATCCAAAAATTAAGCCAAATGTCTTATCTATTGAGCCCAAGCCAGTCCAAGTGACAGCTTTATTCAATGATCTTCCTACTAGAATTATTGTAAATAAAGTGCATATAAAAACAAACACACCTAAGCCTACACTATTTATAAAATCTGATTTTATGTATTCATTAACCCAAGGCTGAAGTTTAGGAACAAATATAATTGTTATCACTACGGACAAGACCCATTTCATGAAAGAAATAAAACTTAAAGAAAAACCTTTTATAAAACACTGAATTATACTGTAAATCATAATCAGAAGAAAAAAAATATCAAATAAATTAATTGAATTTACTAAATGTTCAAAAAAGTTCTGCATTTTTTTAAGTTATTGGTTTTCTGGTCCAAAGGGCTTTAGTACCAGTATTAATTTCGGCAAAAGAGTTAGTACAGAAATGAGTGCCAGCAACATTGCTACACCTGTAAAAACTCCAAAATATATTGTAGGTATAAAGTTTGAAAGAAACAGTATTGAAAAGCCAAAAACAATTGTAATTGAAGTATTTAAAATGGCTATACCAACAGTGTTATGACACCTATCCACTGTTTTATTGTAATCTTTAATTTTTTCAAATTCTTCTTTAAATCTATAAATATAATGAATGCTATTATCAACAGCTATTCCAATAGTTATGGCCGCTATCGTAATTGTCATCATACCTAGAGGAATACCAAGCATACCAATAATTCCTAAGATAAAAAAAGCTGCCATAAAATTTGGTACAACACCAATAAGTGATAATATTGAGTTTCTAAACAATATAAAAAACATAGCTGAGATACCCAGCATCACAACTCCCAATGTAAGTATTTGAGACTTGAATAGACTTTGTAGTAAATTATTGAATAATATTACAACCCCAGCTAATTTGAATTCTTCATCCGCTAAACCTATCTTGCTTTTTAACTCATTATTTATTTTAATGATTAGGTCATTACGTCTTAAATCTTTCAAAGAATCTTTTATTCTTACACTTATTCTAGCCTCATCATTCTCGACAGAAATATATGGACTAATAATATTGGTCTTTATTTCCTCTGGAATTTTACTATAAAGAACAGCGATTTCTAAGCTTTGCAATTCCTTTTTGTTTAGATCTTCTGCTACTCTAATAATAGAGCCAAATGATAAAACTTTGCCAATTTCTGGAAGAGAGTCTAAATAATCATGAACTTTTAATATCTTATCAATCTTATTTCTTGTGAACCAGTATTTTGATTTATCTTCGTTGCTTTCTTCTTCTTCCCATTCTGAAAATTCATCATCTTCAGATGCAGTTTTTTCTTTGACAGGAAATTTTAAAATAATGTCTAAAGTTGTTGTACCGCCTAGTTCATCATCTATTTTTTTCATCCCTTTATAAATTTCGGTATTTTCATCAAAATAATTAATAAAACTATTTTCCACCTCAAGTTTTGATATTCCATAAAGACTTAGGATTAAAACTATAACCGCTGAACTAAAAATTAATTTTGTGTTTCCTTTGGAGAAAGAACTAAGTGCGCTAGTAATTCTAGATTTTTCTGCTTGCTTTAAATCAATATTTTCATTACTTGCTAATAAGCTTAATAAAGAAGGCAATAAAGAAAATGTTACAATTATTGAAATCATAAGCCCCATAGTCATCATCCACCCAAAATCAATAATTGGTTTAATCCCACTAAAAATTAAAGATAAAAACGCGCATATGGTTGTTAAAACTGTATACAAAATTGGTAAAAACATTTTTTTCGCCGATTCCAATATTGCTTCTTTATTGGTAAAATTGGGAAATTCTTTTTTTAATTGTAGAAATCTTACTGTTAAATGAATATTCATAGCCATATTGAGAATTAGCATTAAAGCAATAAAATTTGATGAAATTACTGTCACTTTCCATCCTAAAAATCCCAGTAGTCCAACCATGATTGCAACAGAAACAGTACAGCCTAACAAGGGCATCATAACCCATTTAATATTTCTAAAAATCAACCAAAGAGTTGCTACTATAAACAAGAACACACCTACACCAAAAACAATAATATCATTTTTAATGTAAGTCATCATATCATCAGCGATCATTGGTATCCCTCCCAAGTGAATTTTTGCATTTTCACTATATCTGCTGATCACATCTCTGATTTCTTCTATGTTTTGGTGGTTTCTTTGATTATATAAGTTCTTATAATTTTCATACTCCTCTATGAATAAATCATATTTCTTACTTTGTGTTTTATTTGGGGAATTTTTTAAAGAGTTTTTATAAAAATTATTTTTTATTTTAATATATTCTTTAAGCCTCTTATCTTCTTTGAGATAAACAACAATTCCCGAGGTCTTTCCATCTTTGCTGATTACGTAGTCTTGGTAAATAGGACTATTTAAAATTTCTTCAAATCCTCTTTTTTTATCTATATCAGGATGAACTAAAGTTTTATAATTTTTAAGTCTTTCCATCAAACTTTCATCGCTGCTTTGTAAAAGAGGAACGTCAATTACAGTAATAACACTTTCAACCCATGATAATTTTTCAATTTTAGATTTAAGCAATTGTAGATTAAGTATTGTTTCTTCATCTTCAAAGCTGGTGACTGGAGAGTAAGTTAGGATTAAAAAATCTTTGGAGCCATATCTTTCATTTACCTCCCTAAGATACTCCAGGTCTTTATCACCTTCTAGCAACAGAGCGTCAGAGGATGCGTCCAACTTAAAGTCTTTTGCAAAGTAAAGAAAAAAAGACAGTATTAGCAGTATAAAAACTAAAGCTATTTTTGGATAATCTATTACAATTTTTTTATATAAATTACTAAGCATCATCAAATGTAAGATATATCTTAAATTTAGAATATCTAAAGTATAATAATTGTATTACTTTCTAGTTCTGTTTTTAAATTTAGTATACATTCCTTCAAATTCCACATGTATGTTGCCGGTAGGACCGTGTCTTTGTTTTCCTATTATAATTTCTGCCAAACCATTAATATCGTTCATTTTTGATTGCCATTCTGCATGCTCAATAGATCCTAGCTTTGGTTGTTTTTTTTCTAAATAATACTCTTCTCGATAAACAAACATAACTACATCTGCATCTTGTTCAATTGAACCCGACTCTCTTAGATCTGATAGTTGAGGTATTTTGTCATCTCTTTGTTCCACAGCTCTAGATAGTTGCGACAAGGCAAGAACTGGAACACTTAATTCTTTTGCCAAAGCCTTAAGTCCTTGAGTAATTTCTGAAATTTCCTGAACTCTACCGTCGTTTCTTTTTGAATTAGTCCTCATTAACTGTATGTAGTCAACTACAATTAAACTTAACCCAAATAATCTTTTCAATCTTCTAGCCCTATTGCTAAGGGCTGAAATACTTATAGCTGGTGTTTCGTCAATATATAACGGAATATCATAAATATTTCTAGAGGTTTCAATATATCTATTCAGCTCCTCTTCTGTTGCTTTGCCCCTTCTTATATAGTCTGATTGTATCCTAGACTGCTCTGATAGAATTCTTGTTGAGAGCTGTTCTGAAGACATCTCAAGAGAAAAAAAGGCAACAGATTTTTTTTCATTATCTTCATGAAGTTTTTTTGCAGCATAATAGGCAATATTGGTAGCTAATGCGGTTTTACCCATTGAAGGTCTTCCAGCAATAATTACAAGGTCAGACTTATGAAGGCCACCTAGCTTTTCATCTAAATCATCAAGTCCAGTTGGAACACCAACAATACCCTGGTCATTTTTCATAGCAAGAGTAGCCATTTCAATAGTTTGATCTAATGCTTTATTAAATTTCATATAAGATTGAGAAAAGTTACCTCGTTCGGCTAACTTAAACAAAGATTGTTCAGCATCTTCGATTATATTTTCTCCCGATTTATCTAGAGTATCATCTTGAGATTCTTCTGAAATATTTTCCGAGATGGTAACAAGTTCTCTTTTTACGTACATCTCATGAATTAATTTTGCGTAATCTGAAGCCTGTCTCGATGAAGCAGAAAACCTAGTAAGTTTTATTAAATAATCAACTCCACCAACTTCATTTAAACCAGAGTCATTTTCAAAATGATTTTTTAATGTGATAGGATTTGCAATCATCCCTTTATTGTTTAAAGTTTCAATAACCTCATATATTTTTTTGTGAATAGGATCGAAAAACTTTGTTGAATTGACAATGTTAGATATTTCATCGATTATATCGTTATTGACTAATATTGACCCTATCAGAGCTTGTTCTGCCTCTAAATTAGAAGGGAGTTTTTTCTCTAAGTTATTTATATTAAGTTTGATATTTTCCACTTTATTTAATTTAATTGAAAAAAAAGCGATATAAACTTAAAAGTTACACACTTATTTTTCTACCTGTGGAAAAGTAAATTTTTAATATTTTAGTTTTTAGCGCTATCTATTTTAGCAACATTAATTGTAACTTTGACGGCAACCTCAGAATGAAGATTTATATTAATGCTATATTTGCCAAGTTTATTTATTTCTTGTTTTAAATCAATTTGAGACGGAGAAATCTCTACTTTTAATTTATCTATAAAAGCATTTGACACTTCTCTGGGCTTGATTGAACCAAATAGTTCTCCGTTTTCTTTGGCTTCTTTATTAAAATTTAGAGTTTTGTTATTTATTTTATTGGCTATCTCTTTAAAATTTGATTTTAACGCATTATTCTTTTTATTTAGTTCATCTTTTTTTTTATTAACTTCTTCAATGTTTTCTTTGCTTGCTCTTAAAGCCTTTCCTTGTCTTAAAAGAAAGTTTCTTCCATACCCGTTTTTAACTTCTACTAAGTCTCCAATTTTTCCAAGATTCATGATATTTTCAAGTAAAATTATTTGCATTTATATAAGTCCTAAAATTTTTGCTCTATTAATTGCATTTGTTAATTTTTTTTGTTTACCACTAGATACGGACGTAATGCGTGATGGTAATATTTTATCAGTATCTGAAATATATCTTTTTAATAGATTGATATTTTTGTAGTCAATTACAGGAGCATCTTTAACAGATAGAGGACATTTTTTTCCTAATCTTGCGTCAGATTTCTGAAACAAGCTTAACTTACTTAATGGATTTTGAGATCTTTTCGTAAATTTTTTACTTTTTCTTTTCATTTACCTTACCTTCTTCTTTATTAAAATATTCTTTTTCTAAATCTAATTTTTTATACTTAATAGTCAAATGCCTAAGAACAGAATTGTCTAGTAACGTCTTCTTTTTGATTTCTTCTAATGTTTGGGCATTGCCCTCAAACTTATAGTGAATATAAAAACCTTTATTATAATTCTTAATTTTTTTTGCAAAATTCAAAAGACCCCATTTTTCAATCTTTATAACTTTTCCAGAAGAATTATTAATAATATCGTTATATTTGCTATTAATTTCATCCACTTCACTTGATGAAAGGTCTTGTTTAGCTACTAAAGTATGCTCGTAAAAGTTCATTATCCTACTATTAATTTTTATTTTATATAAAGATCGGTTTTATACTATTATAAGGTTATTTTTACAATAGTAATAATATATTTGAAAAACTGTTTTTTGTATATGAAAGCATTATTATTTCCAGGCCAAGGTTCACAAATAGTAGGTATGGGATCAGAATTTTATAAAAATTATGATCTAGCCAAAGAACTTTTTCAAGAAGCTGATGAAAAACTAAATTTTAAAATATCAAAAATAATTTTGGAGGGACCTGACAGTGAGTTGAAATTAACGCAAAATACTCAACCTGCAATATTAGTTGTTAGCTATGTAATTTTTAATATTCTTATTAAAGAACATGGTTTTAAATTAAATAACTTTAAATATTTTGCAGGTCATTCACTTGGAGAATACAGTGCCTTAGTATGTGCAAAATCTTTAAAATTTGAAGATGCTTTGTACTTATTGCGTGAAAGGGGCAAGTCCATGCAAGAAGCTGTACCAGTGGGTGATGGAGGAATGTTAGCTGTTCTAGGTTTAGAGGTAGAAGAAGTAAATAAATATATTTCACAATTAAACACAAGTGAAGTTTGTGAAATAGCAAACGACAATGCCAGCGGACAAGTAATTGTCAGCGGAATCATGAAATCAATCGATAATTTAAAAGAGATTTTAAAAAAAAATAAAAAAAAATCTATTCCACTACCTGTTAGCGCTCCATTTCACTGTTCTTTAATGAAAAGTGCTTCAGATAAAATGAAAGAAAAAATTAAAAAAGTTAATTTTCAAACTCCTAGCCCATCAATAATTACAAATGTAACAGCAAAACCCGAGTCCAATCCAGAAAATATAAAAAACATACTTATAGAACAGATCTATTCAAAAGTAAGATGGAGAGAGAGTATTTTATTTATGATAAATAACGGTATTACTGATTTTGTAGAAATTGGCCCTGGAAAAGTTTTATCAGGTTTGGTAAAAAGAATTAATACTAATAGTAACTCAATTAGTGTAAATACAATTAATGACGTCAAAAGTATTATTAAATGAATTTAAAAAATAAAAAAATTATAATTACAGGTGCTTCTGGCGGAATAGGGCACAGCTTAGTAAAAAAATTTAGTGAATTGGAGTCTATTGTGTTAGCTACAGGAACAAATATAGAAAAGCTTAATAATCTAAAAAAAGAATTTCCTAAAATAAAAATTAAACAATTCAAGCTAGATCAACATGAGAAAATAGAAGAGTTTTTAGACAACTGTTTTACCGAGTTGGGTGGAATAGATGTGATAATTAATAATGCAGGTATTACATTAGATAACATTTCACTAAGACTAACGGAAGAAAATTGGAAAAAGGTAATTGATATAAACTTAACTTCAACTTTTTTGATGTGCAAATACGGTATCAAAAAAATGTTAAAACAAAAAAAAGGAAAGATAATTAACATAACCTCAATCGTAGGCCACACTGGAAATGCTGGGCAAGCTAATTACGCTGCATCTAAAGCAGGGATTATTGGTTTTTCTAAAAGTCTTGCTATTGAATATGCAAAAAAGAAAATAAATGTTAATTGTATTTCACCTGGATTTATTCAAACAGAAATGACCCAAAGAATTAACGAAGAATTTAAAAAACTACTAATTTCAAAAATACCCTCTGGTGACCTTGGAAAAGCAGATGATGTAGCAAATTGTGCAGCATTTTTAGGCTCGGATATGTCAGATTATATAACAGGTGAGACGATACATGTTAATGGCGGGATGTATATGGCTTGACAAACATAGCGAATAATTTAATAACAAAATAAATCATAAATCGAAAAAAATAGGAATTACATGTCAAAAGATATATCAGGAAAAGTTAAAAAGATAGTCGCAGACCATTTAGGTGTGGAAGAAGAAAAAGTAACAGATGAAGCAAGCTTTATCGACGACTTAGGAGCGGATAGTTTGGATACAGTCGAGCTTGTAATGGCATTTGAAGAAGAATTTGGATCTGAAATTTCTGACAGTGAGGCAGAAAAGATCTTAACAGTTGGTGACGCAATAAAATTTATTGAGAGTAAATCTAGTCAATAATTTTAGAAAGCTACAAATGAAAGAGGCACATAGAAGTATTATGCTAGTGCTCTCATCTCCATCTGGAGCAGGTAAAACTACTATTTCAAAAAAAATACAACAAAAATATCAAAATTTCAAAATATCAGTATCTCACACTACAAGAAAACCGAGACCGAACGAAGTGGAGGGGGTGGACTATTTCTTTATTGACGAAAAGAGGTTTAAAGAAAAAATTAAAAAAAATCAATTTTATGAATATGCAAAAATATTTGACAACCATTATGGTACATCGAGAGAAGCTGTCGCAGAGCTTTTAAAAAACAGAAACGATATTTTATTTGATATTGATTGGCAAGGAACACAGCAACTTTCAAATTTTAAAGAATTAAACTTAGTAAAAATATTTATCTTACCTCCAGATAAGAAAGAACTCAAAAAGAGATTAGTGGAAAGAAATCAAGATAAGAAGGACGTGGTTTCTCAAAGACTGAAGTCTTATGATAGCGATATTATACATTGGAGCGATTATAATTTTGTGATAATTAACGATAATTTAGAAAATTGTTTTAGACAAATTGAGAAGATTATAATTCAAAGTAAAGAAAAAATTTCACTGACTTAAACCTTTTTACCGAATTTTTCAAAATATTCACAGATTTTATAAAAATCTTCACCATTAATTTCATTCGGTCGTTTAGTTAAATCTAAATTAAGCTTTTTGGCATGAAATTCAAAATTATTAAAAATTTTCGCAAAGGCTTTATTTATCATTTTTCTTTTAGATGAAAAAAAAATATGAGTAACTTTTTCTAGATTTTCTAGATCTTTAATTTTATACTTAT
>MDSY01061748.1_pt1 | contig 12598 bp, 7 predicted proteins | sample 811131 | NCBI WGS metagenome assembly MDSY01 (sample SAMN05326643, study PRJNA326480) | marine metagenome | isolation source: seawater | place: Atlantic Ocean: South West | collected 2010
ACGTATAGTGTAGTTGGATATCACTTTGGCCTTCTAAGCCGAAAACCCGGGTTCGAATCCTGGTACGTCCGCCACCAATCTTGAATCAAGGCCATTAGCGTGGTACAAATTTACCTTGAAAACTTAATTACATGACTGACAAAACTCCTACCATGGCCTCCAATATCGTCGATGTAGTTCTCCAGCCCATGGGCCGAACCCCTGGTGTTCTTGAGCCTCCTCTTGCGAAATACAAGCCTCAAATCGTGGTCTTAATCACCAGTCACCAAGAATACGCAGATGTTACGATTCAGCACATTGAACACACATGGCGCCGACACATAGGGCGCCTACCTCATGTTATCGTCAAAATCGTCAAGACACCATGGACTTCTGATGCTGTAGACCGTTACATGACGGCGTTTGATGAAGCTGTGGCTGAAGTTGAAGAGCTTGATATGACACAAAACGCAACCATACAATGGCATGTAGGGACGGCAGGAGGCACCAACTTGATGGCTATCGGTTCAGCATTGAGTGCTTTCACTCACCGTTTTCCCGTCTATGGTTCGCTCGATCAGGCTCACAACCCGACCCTTCAAACAGACGAACTCGCCATTGGCATTGATCTGTTCATGAACTTAGGACCAGGTTTCAAGGCGTTACAGAAACCGAGGACCATGCGGATTATGCGCTTTATCCGCTCCAATGGACCCGTTGGTTCATCCGATATCATCAAATTCATTGAAGGAACCAAACAAAATGAATCCGCTGGCCGCAAACCTTTGGTCGATGCATGCCTTATCGTAAAGGATGAAGCTGGGATGTGGGTGCCAACGAACCTCGGGCGTGCTTTGATGGCCATGATGGCTTTCGAAGAAGAATGACGTTGGTTGACCAAACCTTTCGTCAACCAAAATCCCAAGTGTTCACTATTGACTTTGGTTGACAGTTGGCTTTGTCTACTTTTGGGCTTAAGGATGTAAACTTGCTATGTCTTCATCATGGCGAAAAAGACCACCACCACAACCAAGAACGAAATTGAGCGTTTTCAATCATGGCTCGCTACTGATGATCCATTAAGCATTGCAACGCATCTATACGTTGATGCGGATGCAGTGTTTAGTGCAGCTTTGTTGTCTGTCTTGAAGCCAGAGGCACAAGTTCTTTTTGTTTCGGCAGATCTCGAAATCGATGATTCTCGAACGTTGGCCGTGGATCTTTCCAAGGGTAAGCGAGCCATCAAAGGACTGGATGTTGGAAGTGCCTTTGGCTTGCTCGTACTGGGCATGAAATCGATTGATGAGCCTGTACACCGAGCACTCCGCCGTTGGGCGCAACAGTTGAACTTGACGGATTCCGGCAAAGGCTGCCGGGACGCTGTCGTTCTTGCTGAACTCGTGAAAGCATGGCGTTCGATCGGCTTAGGAGATGAGGGTTGCTTTGAGCGAGCGAAGGAGTTAATTTCAGGAAAAATCAATTCAGAACGTTCTGATTCTAAGCAGAAGCACCTTGCAAAGTCAGTCAAGATTCAAAACGATGTTGCTGTAATTGATGACGGTTCTAAGATCCGCGCTGCGCACATTTTCAAGCAAGGTGCAAAGGTCCTGGTGCGAGAATCAGATGTCGGCCATAGCATCATGATTTCTCGACAACTTGTTCGGAAAGGAATCAATTTAACAGAACTAGCTCCTTTGCTTGAAGAGAAGGGCTGGTTTGTTCATCCTGTGGGCTTTATCGCATGCTACGGCAGCGTTAAGGCTCCGAAGAATTTTATTGAATCCGGTTTAACACTCCAGGAAATCGTGCTTTTAGTTTCCACATGGCTTCTTTCACACTCGAAAACGGGGTCTGTCCAAGCAAACTAGGTCGGTGCAAAGATAATATAGAAATTCAGTTAATAACAAGGGGATAGAGTTATGGTTGGACAGTCTTTTAATCATTTCACATGCTATTACCGAGGGCCTTTTTTCGGTCGCGATGCGGGTCAAGAGGTCCGAGTTCGAGACGGTGAAACAAAGGTGTTTGAATGGAAATCTGCACCTGGATTGACCCAATGGGTAGCGAATAATTTCGAAGTGCTCGGATTTGGAACTCCTGCCCCATCCGATAATCGACGTGTCAATGAAGAAAACCGGGCTGCATGGGCGCCTTATGCCCAACAATATCTCGAACGACTCTTTGATGGAAATTCGCGACGCCATTACGTTCTTCGCCGCAGCATGGAGTTCCGTGCAAAAGATCAGTGGGCTCTTTTCCCTCATCCTGATGAAGCGAAAGAATTGAACCTGGTTGGCATGAAAGGGGATATTCCTCTTGCAATCGTAAGCATTAATGTGAACCGCAAAGACGCAAGCGACCAACGGTTAATGTTTGATATGGTCCAATATCGAGTGATTACAAAAATCGACGACAATGATGTCGAATTCACTGGAGGTATTTCTGCAGAGGATTTGGATGATTACATCATTGATGGAACTTTTCGTATCTGGGACTTGGAATCTGTTCCAGTGGAACTTCCTGCGACCATGCGTGCAATGATTAGCACAAAGAAAGAAGTGAATAATCGTCTGTCGGATTGGACTGAATACCTCGATGCTATGTATGACGCCAATCGAAACAACGAATGGGGTGCGCAAATCCTGTCCATCGATCAACCCACTCGCGATCGCCCAGAATATGTGTTCAAACTTCGTTGTCCACCTCGGAATTTTGATCAAATTCGCAACCGTCGAAATCAACGAGGGCGCCTCCATGGCATTACAAATGACCACTCCGATGATGACAAGGAATGGAAAAGGAAAGAAGATTCTCAAAATCAAAATGCTACACGAGGGGATACACAAGACGCCGGAAGGTTCGTGAAAGTTCGCGGTGAGCCAGAGAAAACGAAGGATGGGATGGTTGAATTCTTTCTGCGTGTAAGCCCCCCCGTCGAGGAGAACCCCATGATTGGGCTTGGAGAAGATTACATCGGTATGTTTCTGATCAACGATGTGAGCCTGGATTTAATCCAAATAGACCGTCAACGAAAAGGATTTGAACGCCTTCAGGAACTCGAGGCAGACAATAATGTACATGACTGGCTTTTTGATATCAAGAAAGCGGCAAACAATCCTCGCAATCTACCGGAGTTGGAGTATCCAACGCTCAGTCCTTTGAATGAGGAACAGGAAAAGGCGGTTCGTGGTGCATTGGCTGCGGAAGACGTGTATCTCATCCAAGGGCCGCCGGGGACCGGGAAAACAACGGTAATAGCAGAGATCATCAATCAAGCCACTGAAAAGGGAGAACGTGTCTTGTTAGCTAGTCAATCAAATCTAGCTGTCGATAATGCTCTCGGTCGCTTTGCGGAGACTCCAAATATTCGCCCAATCCGACGTTATTCAAAGAGTGCTGAAATTGATCCGGAGGCAGAGAAATTCCTCGAATCAAACGTCATAAAAGACTTCTTTGTACCTTCAATACGCAAGCACTGTGAAATTGAACAGGCCGAAGCCGAATCGCTTTTTGCTTCCCGCCAAGCCATCCTCGACGTAGAACAAACCTTGCCCTTGAATCTTGATGAAATCATAACACAGAAAAAATCACTTGAGCTCTTGCGAATCAAGAAGATCGAACACACAGATAAACAGGATGATTTGCAATTAGTTCGAGACCGCTTTCACCAACAGAACACGGCCTTGGTGGCCGTTCATCACCACCTGACACAGAATACACTGGATGGAATCACAGAGGCCCTAACAACTTCCGCTGAGTTGGACTATTGGAACATTGAACTGCACCAGAAAGAGCAACAAAACAAAAAAACGGAAGAAGTGTTGGTCAAAATCAGGGATTTGCTGGAGAACCTCCCTCTTGGGAATGTTATATCTCCGACGACGATCAAACTCGAACAAGAAAAAGAGATCGCTATCGTGAATGAAGATTATCTTCTTGCAGAACAGATTAAACAACAACTCGCTGAAGAACGACAAAAAACCCCCGCTATTGGAACGGACTGGATTCAGTGGACGAAGCGATTGAGTCGATACAATAGCCAACTCTCTCCACAATCAGATGAACTCATAGATTTAACATCTCAACTCGAACAACCAATAAACTTGAAGCAACTCGTTGAGGTAGTTTTACAATCCGGTTTCCTAGAAGGACCTTTGACCGAAGTGCCAAAGAGTACTTTGGATGAACTCATGACACAGGTGGATACGAAAATTTCGTATGTGGAAGCAGAGGTACAAAAAATGGACACGGACTTTGACGGACTTGAAAAGCAACTTCAAACCATTCAGGATACTTGGGTACGTGCACAACGTAAACTTGATGATGCGGTTCAATATTGTGACACTTTGTTGAACTCTCTACCGAATGAAGTCTTAGAAGGCGCAACCAGCACGAGTGTTGACTTTCCTGCATTGCAGGGGCGAGCAGAGACTTGGATGTCTGAAAATAACTCAAGCATCGAAGCAGATTCTGTATGGCGAAACATCCGGAAGGACTGGTTGAACGCACTAGAACAGCCAAAGAAATCGACGCTAGAAGATCTGGAGACCATGTACACGCAAATGGTGAATGTAGAGGGCGTAACGACCTCGTTTTCAGGTAGGTTTGCTTGGTTTAGTCAACACCTCAAATCACCATTTGATATCGTGATTATTGATGAAATCAGCAAGGCGACACCACCGGAGATTCTTCTCCCTATTCTTCTAGGCAAGAAGGCCGTGTTGGTTGGTGACCACCGACAATTGCCCCCGACATTCAAAGATCCAACATCAAAGAGTCGAGAAGAAGTGCAGGCAGATGAAATCGACGACGATCGGTTTTCTCGTGGTGGAAAGTTTGAACGAATGGTGACATCAGCATTGTTTGCTGAATACTTTAAAGAAGGCGATTCTTCGTTGAAAGTCACCTTACTCAAACAATACCGGATGCATGACCAAATCAGGAGGTGCATCAACGAGTTTTATGAAGGTAAGCTCAATTGCGGTTTGCTTGAAGAACAACAACACCGACTGAAGCAGCATGGTTTCCACCTCAAAACGAAAGATTCTGGTGGCACATCCCTGCGCGAAGGCTCCGATCTTATCACCCCTGACCACCATGTTGTTTGGGTGGATTCAACGTTTGATCGAGATGGCAAGTACTGTCAAGAAAACCGGCCGGAAACGACCACCTCTCGCCGAAACGTGCGAGAGGTTCAGCTGGCCAAATACATGCTGGATGAATTTGAGGAGCAGATTGCAGCAAAAAAAGCCACAACTGATCAGGCTGAATGGTCTGAAGATTCGATGTTGCGGCATTTAAATCACGAACATCGACTTCCTGTTGGGTTCATCACGTTCTATGCCGATCAAAAACGCGCCTTCCGAGAGATTGCAAACGAAGGCGATTCATGGGCTTCGATGCGAAACCGCTGGCCGAACCTTAGTGTGCGTGCCGATACGGTGGACAAATTCCAGGGTGGTGAACGAGCCGTTGTCTTCGTCAGCATGGTTACTTCGCCTCAGATTGGAGGCAAGGGGAAAAAAGAAGAATTTGAGGCCAGGGTTGCAGATTATTCTCACAAGCCAAATAAGGTCTCCTCCAAAGGAGGAAGGTTTGCTGATGGCGGCATTGAGGTCACAGGGACTTCGTTTGTACGATCTCCAGAGCGAATCAATGTGGCCTTCTCCCGGGCGCAAAACCTCCTCATTATCTTGGGCAATCGATTCACGCTTGGGCAAGTGAATGATGTGCGAATTGAGCGTGACGATGGATCGATTGCGAAGAAATCCATGTATAAGGACATTCAAACAACAATTGGAAAAGGAGGAATGATCGATGGTCGTGCAATGCTCTGAAGATGCTAAAACTGCCTTGAACCATGTCTCTTTTCGTAAAGAGGCAAGCAGTTCACCAGTTCACACGATTGAGGCAGCGTGGCCTCTGCAACGCTGTCCTGTTCAGGCGGTGTTGTCACGTGAACGAACCTTATCGCTTTTGGAAAAATACACGCTAAGGGCATTTAACGAAATTCCAGATGTGTCGGCTGCTACAATTGCGATCAAACTTGGCCTCAAAGAACCCGAATTGATTCAAGAGACCTTAGATTCTTTAGTCCGCGCAGGGGCCATAGTAACACGCAGTGGCACTCCACAAAATCAACAAATTTTGGATTTGAAAGAAGAATTACAACGTTTGGAACTTGGCCTGAATGCCAACGCTTACCACGGAGCCGTGCGCAGGAGCATGGGACGCAAAGTCGAGCGGTTGCAGGCACAAATTGATCAACAAGAAAATCCCGGTCGAATGTCGTTTCGTGAGAAAATCACCGCTCACTTTCAGCGCCTATTAGGTTTCAGAGCAAGTGTTACCAAGGAAGGTAAAGACCAATTGGCAAAGGGAAAGATTGTTGAGCCAACGACCACAGAAGGATATGATTTGGTCCGCTGCCTCGGCACAAAAAGTCTCATAGCACTCGACAATGGAGTGCTGAGTGCCCGTAATCTGCAAAGGATGAACACAAAGAGTTGGTTGCCAATTGAGAAATCGATCAAAAAACCATCGTCTCCTGTGAAGGGCGAAGTGGAGAAGGCTTTGCGGGAGGCAGACAGCATCGATGACGTGAACATTTTACGACTTGAATCGTTAAACGATTCTAAGACGATTGAACATCTACCAATTTGCATTACATTGTCCATTTCACACGAAAACGGTGGTCCGATATTTTTTGTTCACCGCAAGGGATCTTCCTCGCAGAGGCTCCGGTGGATTGAAACATTCCTTGCCGAAAACAAAGAGGCAGAAACGCGTCTTCTCAATCGGTTCAAAGAAGAGATGAAAATCAAGGCCAAACCGAAGACGATATCGAAACCTCACGAAGTTGAACCCCTCGTCTCAGCAATGGCTCATATCAAGCGAAACATCAGTTCTTCATCGAAGAGCATGTTGCTCCTCAACGATCATGAGGCCTTACTTGAGGAAATTTCGTGCTCTGATGACTACCCCGCTTTGGTTCGGAATCGCACGCTGGTGAAGTACCCTCAAGGATTAAAGAAAATCAAAATAAAATCACTGGATGGTAGTGCCGGTCTACACATTTCGATCCCGCCATCTGAGAGCATGATCTCAAACCATACAATTGCTACTCAAGATTTCATGCTGAAGTTGGTTCATGTTCAGGTTCAGGCGCGGCATAACAAAGGATTCCAAGTCCTTCTTCCTGCGGTGGTCTTCAATGAAGAGAATGGGAGTAAACTTCTTTCCGAGACAAACATCTACCTCCGGAAAGCGGTTGAGGACCCAATGGAGCGTTATCTCTTCACTCGCTCAATGCCAGATTTTGTTGAATGGCTACACAAGGAAATGAACTCAGTAGGGAGCATTTCTGACCTTAGTCTCCGTTACAGCCAAGCATTGGAATTGAGCAAAGGCTCAACATTCGATATTTTCCAAATATTCATGGATGCGGTGTTTTCCGAATGCATGGCTCTCTTTAATTCTGATCTAATGAAGAGTGTAAGTGAATTCATGAATGAATTCTCCAAGTATCAGGATGTTGAACTTCTTTGGCCATTGTTCGAGCCGAAACTTCAGCAATCTCTCCTCCAAAGCGTAATTTCGAAAGGGACGAGCCGTACACTTGCGGAAGCATGGCAAGCACACTCAAGCGGGACTAAACCGCTTCCTTGGGAAGATGCAGCACGCCTCGAATACGCATGGGTGGGTCACTGCGATCATACCAAATTCAGTGCATCTCGGTTTTTCGAAGAAACGGTGCTTGAATTGGCAGGCTCTAAAGATCTCACGACTGAAAACCTTGCAAAATCACTTGGAGCATTGAAAGGGAACAAGATGTTGTCACAAAAACTGTTTGATCGTGCGGACCTAGTACGCAGAGAACGCAATCGTTACGCTCATACGGCCGGTTTGAACGCTGAACTCGAGTACACTCTGCGTTTAATCGCTGTGATGCGAGAAGTTGCAGATTTAGGTCAACCGCCAACCAATGATTCGTGGAAGGCAGAAAGGGGCACAAAGTGGGACTCCGCCCTTACTGTTTCAGAATTGGAAGCTTACCTCCAAAAAGCAACTACTCTGCTTGAAACGAACGCTCAATACCCTTCGAGCGGGTATGTTTGGGTCGTTTCCTTGTTCCAGTCCCTTCCACAAGAATTCGAAGCCCCTCCTCTCGGGTTAATGCAGCAACTTGTCAATGCCCCGGAGGTACATTCTGGCCCCCAATTCAAAGAGGTTCTTGATAAAATCCTTCAAGGTGGATTGAATAAATGGACTCAATCGCTTCCTAAATCTCCGCAAACTGAGTTGCCCGAATCCATGGTGTTACTCATGACGGTTCTCGAATCAGCGGGCATGGAAAAAGAACTTACGGATTTCAAGAAATCATATCTTGGTGGATTGGATAAGTTGAGGTCCTATGAAGATTTACAGGTTGAAATTGATCTCGCAGGAAGCAAAAAATCTCACTTTAATCCGGAAGATTTCAGTATTCGTTGGAAGCGCTCAGTGAAGGAACGGAGTTTCCAAGCCACCTTCAGTGACCTTGCCAGCATGAAAGCCTCTCAATTTGATTCTCTTACATCGAATGTGAAAGAGGACTTGTTCAGTCAAGCGGTTCGGACAGAACTCAAGATGGTTGAACCAGGTGGCGTTCAAGCCATCAAGTCCCTCTGCGATGAACTTCAATTGTTTGTTGGGAAAGGAAAGACTTGGCATTCAATTGCTCAGGACAAGGATGGGTTCCTGGGGGCCGAGATGAGCAATAAAATCCGAGCAGGTGGCGATCTCATAAAAAGTGGTAAAATCGTTCAAGGTTTCATGCCATTTGTAGATAAAGAGATTTTTCCGAAAATAAACGCACGCCTCGAAGAGATTGTTCGAGGTGGAGAAAAAGAAGCTAAGAAAAAGGAGGGTGGGCAATGAGTTCAAGAGGATCCGTACCTGCGTGGGTGATTGAAAAGCAACAAAAGCAAATTGCCTTGAAACGAGAGGCACAGCGAAGGCATGATGTGCGCCAACAAATCGTAAAGATTGTTGCCGTTGTACGCACTCAGATGTCTGCCTTGAACAACGATGATGTCAACACCTGGGCCAAAGAAGAAATCGAGTTTGTACAACATACGGTTTCTTCAACGGTTTCCATTGTCGAGGCGGATGTCGATTTTGTATTGAAACATCTCCACAAATCGAAAGTCATTCTTGAGCAAATCCAATCACTCACGGAAGACAGAGCAAGGGAACATCAACGCAAGGTAGAGGTAAAGACAACGGCTTACAAAGCCGCCATTGAATCTGTGAGATATTTGCGACTTGAGTTAACTCAAGCCTCCTCAGAAAGAGAACATGAACGATTGATGAACGACCTTCTCGATGTGAAGGACAATCTTGAACACGCTACCGTTGAAGAGGTCACCGAGGCCGTCGAAGCCATAGAATCTGAAGCCGTTCAATTGCGTGAGCAAGATCATCAGGCGGCCGTTGACGAGGAACTTCGTCGCCACATCATTTCTTCTGTGGTCAAGGCCATGAGCGGACTTGGTTTCGTCGTGGGTAAGCCAAAATTGCTGCGTGAAACAGGAAACGTAGCAGTCGTCGGCACGCTCTCATCGGGACGAACCATTCGATTTGATGTGCGTGCATCCGGTGAAATGGAATTTGACATGGACGGGTTCAAAGACCGGACCTGTTCGGATTCTTTGGATGAAGTGTTACTTCTGATGGAGGAACAGTTCGGTGTAGAATCGGGTCCTGTCCAGCACAATTGGAAAAACCCAGACCGTATTTCAAAAGGAAGCAAGGGCTTTCCAACGGGAGGAAATACCCGGACAATGGGAGGGAGTGGACAATGATGGAATGGAAACGGACTGTGCGCAGAGAGGCTGGATTTCGACGATGTTTGATTCTGTATGGAAACGTGCGCGATGTCTGGCAAACCTCAGACGGACGTACGCTCCGTCTAGCAGAAGCGGTCCGTGAAAACCTCCACGACATGTTCACCGTTCAAGGAACGTGGGACCGGATTGACGGCCTCTCATTTCCCACCTCTTCGCAACTCTCCACGTTCAGCGACCTCGTTCAGGGAGGCGCTTTGGTCGAGGAGGATGGCGATGACTACGACATTAGTGTTGACGATGATGCCCAAAACGACGGAGGCGCAGCAGCAGGCGCCTACACAGATCCCAATCAAGCGTTCCAGGCCATGCGCACGGTGCTCACAGCGAACACGAATCAACGTTCAATGTTCATCGTTGATTGGTCTGAGAACCTCATCACTACACCCAATCAGCAAGATGCCGAAGAACGGGAACAACTTACGAACCTCTCGAAAGCCATTGCTGAACCGAACGATTTCCAAATGAGTTCAACGGCATTCAATCATCCTACGGGTTTGTTGGTCATTATCACGCCAACACTCGGTGCACTTCCACCGAAGTTCTACAACCATGACAGCCGTGTGAAAATCATCAATATCCCCACACCAGGACTGGCTGAACGACGCAATGTGTTGGGCATGATGACCAACGATTTCATCGTCAGAGATGATTCAAACAACGAGGGTTCGATGGAATTGCTGGCCGAGGTCACCGATGGTATGACAACCGTGGACATTCGTAACATGGCTGCCTTGTCGCGGCAAAGTGAAACCACACTCAGTGTGGATGATATGGTCAACTTGTACCGATTTGGGGAAAAAGAATCACCATGGACGCAACTCGACGAAGAAAAAGTGGCCAAGGCTCGTGAAATCATCAAGAAGCGCGTAAAGGGGCAAGACGAAGCCATTGAGCGTGTGGTCACGATGATTATTCGTGCCTTCCTCGGCCTTGCTGGCGTTCAACATTCCCGCCACATGACCAAACCCAAGGGCACGTTGTTCTTTGTTGGACCAACAGGAGTTGGAAAAACGGAACTCGCCAAATCCGTCGCTGAGTTCATTTTTGGTGATGAAAACAACTGCATTCGGTTTGATATGTCTGAGTTCAGTCAGGAACACGCCGATCAGCGCCTCATCGGTGCTCCTCCAGGCTATGTCGGGTTTGAGGAAGGGGGTCAACTAACCAACGCTGTCGCAGAAAAACCGTTCAGCGTGTTGTTGTTTGACGAAATTGAGAAAGCGCACCCCCGTGTGCTGGACAAGTTTCTCCAGATTTTGGAGGACGGTCGTTTGACGGATGGGCGAGGGCAAACCGTTCACTTCTCGGAGACGGTCATTATCTTTACATCAAACATCGGAGCGAGTGATGCAAATCCAAGCAAGTCCTACAACGAGACAAAAGCGCACTTCATGAACGCTGTCCAAGCTCACTTCAATGACACGCTTGGCCGCCCAGAGTTGCTAAACCGCTTCGGAGACAACATCATCGTTTTCGATTTCATCACTGATTCGAGCATTCGTTCGAAGATTATGAACGCCAAGTTGTCGGGTATTCGTCAACATCTGCTTGAAAATTTCAACCTCAAGTTGGAGTTGGATGACGCCTATGTTCAGAAGCTGGTTGGGCAAGGCAAGGTTGGTCACGGCGGTCGTGGTCTCATCAACATCATCGAGCAGAAAATTGTCAATCCGATGAGTCTATTCATCTTCGACCGTCTCCATCAAATTGGTTCACGGCAACTGACGCTTTCCATTACAGGAGATAGTAACGGAGAAAGCGAGTTATCCCTCGAGGAGTGATCTCTTTGACAGCAGATGTCCACCTCAACGTTGCGAAAACACTCTCTCACAGCCGAGCCAACGGCCCAGGAGTCCGGGCCGTGATTTGGGTACAGGGATGTACTATCGGCTGCAAGGGTTGCTACAGTGGCTCTACTCATCCTCACAAGAAATTGAATTTGGTGCCTCCCGCTGAACTTTCAGCTTGGGTTGCGAACATCGATGGCATTGAGGGGATTACGCTTAGCGGTGGTGAGCCATTTGAACAAGCCGAAGCGGTGGCAGAACTCCTCAATTGTCTCAAAGCCATACGCCCGGATTTGAGTATATTCCTTTTTTCTGGGTACGAACACGATTCTCTCGCCCAGTCAACCAATCCGAACATCAAGGAAGTGATGGCGCTAACTGATATGCTCAGCAGCGGTCCGTTCATTGCGGAGTTATATGACGAGAACCTTCTTTGGAGGGGCTCTTCTAATCAACAACTTGTTTACATTTCCGACCGATATGCTGGCACTGAAGAGCCTGATTGGATTAAAACTTCACCAATCGAGGAAATCCACATGAACGCAACCAGTCTTGAGTACACTGGATTCAAAGGAAAAGGCGGTCATATTTACAAACATCTACGTAACTATAGCATGCGGAATGGGATTTGAATTACACAACTCAATTAGGTGATCTTTGGTCAGTTCTAATCCGTATCGGTCATCTTTGGCTGAAAAGGCGGCGAGCAGTTTCATTGCTCATCGTTCAATCCTGCTTCCAGCAAAGTTTGGGCCGAACGAATGGTCGCTTCGAGTCGAGCCACTTGGGTTTGGGGAGCGGAGACTGGTACGTCCGCCATCCACCCTTCCGGGCAAGCGATCAGGCTAAGCAAGTGCTGTGGCTCAGTCGCAGCAACTCTTTTCGAGGCTGTCTTGAGCGCAGAAGCAGGTCTTTGCAGGAACGATGTCAGCTCGAGAACTG
>MDSY01131752.1_pt1 | contig 12596 bp, 11 predicted proteins | sample 811131 | NCBI WGS metagenome assembly MDSY01 (sample SAMN05326643, study PRJNA326480) | marine metagenome | isolation source: seawater | place: Atlantic Ocean: South West | collected 2010
GGACCGGATTCTATACCAACAATACCCGATGTTCCTCCACCATTGCCACCAAGACCAGCACCAGCACCAGCACCATCACCAACACCGCCACCATTGCCACCAAGACCAACTACTCCAGATGGTCTTGATTATGAAGATGAGATTGATGACGCATTAGAAGAAGATGATATTGATAAAGCATTAGAAAGGATACAAGAAGGAATTGATACTAATTCAAATCTTTTAGACCATGAAATTGAAGCAAGTGAAAATGCAATTAGAGAGTTCGAAAATGCAACTAGAATTCCACCTCCTCCACCACCTATAAACAGGATAAGAAGACGTTTTCCAGAAGGTCCTCGTTTTACAAATGAGGGTGGTCCAATGTTAGGTGGAGTATATATTAATGGCGGAGCTTCTAATATTCCTAAAATACCAAAGGAAGTAAAAAAATATTATGGACATTATGATACTGGATTAAAGGAGCAAATAGATAATTTTATGCAAATCGACGACGAGGAGGAGAAAATAAGAGCTATAAAAGATGTTTATAATTTATATCAAGAAATAATAGATGAAATTAGAAATTTTGTAAAAAATAATAAAAACGGTGTATTTATAGATTATATACAAACTACTACATTTTTTGGGGAAAATCTGGATGAAGTTGTTAGAGATATAAATGCAGGACTACCGCATAGACTAAGACAGCATGAAAATACTTTTAATAAAATAAAGTCTGAAATTAACCCTGATTTCAAGAAATCAGAAGAAGAAATCGAAGAAAAAGAAAGAACAGTATTGTGTGAGTGGCTTCATAGAGAAACCGGTATACCTATATATGATAATAGAGATGCTGAAGATGCTTTCGAAATGATTACAAATACTCGTCAAATTAATAATATAGAAGCAGAAAGAGAGTTTCAAAACATGTCTAAATTATTTAATAAATACAAAGAAAAGGGAAAAATATGTATTCATAAAAGTGAGGCGTGGGCATTATTTATGACACGTATATCAGAGGGTATTTACACAAATAATCATCCATCTTTCAGATATATATGTACAGGTATTTCAGTTTTTGTATTAGCAGCTTTTTTTGTATTTTTGTTTGGATCACCAATTAGATTCAAAAAAAGCAAAATAACTGCGGCAAAACATAGTAAATACGAGGATGGTGATAATATATGTAGAAACAGAATTAGAACACTTGGAAATGGATATCCGATTGATACATGCTATAAACCAACTGATTTGGCGAAATATATAATAGATGACGATTCTCGAAAGATTTTTCACGATAAATATATTCAAATGAGAGAAGATGAGAGAAATGCGTATGATTCTTCACTTATGGCATTTAAAGCTATTAATCCGAAATTAGATATGAAGGCTAATTATAAAATAGAAATGCTGGATAAAGAGAACAATGTTACTGATATAATTGAAGTAAAAGCTTGTGATTTTTTCAATGATTTCTTTGCGGAAGGAACCAAAAGAAAATGTATTAAAAAAACAATAAGACAACCACCACCAGTAGAAGTAACTGATAAGGCTGTAGGATTCTTGAAAAATGCGTATGTAGCCAGACAAAAATCAAGAAAACAAAAAAAGAAGGAAAAAGCGAAGAAAAAATCCAAAAAAATGAAAAAAGCTTTTAAACCTGGGAAAAAATGCTTTGCTAAGAATACAAAAGTATTAATGGAAAATAACAAATACAAATATATTCAAGATATTGTTGTTGGAGATATATTAGAGAATGAGAATGAGGTAACCGGTATTATGAAATTTTCCGGTTTAAATAGTAATTTGGTTAATAATTCTGGAATAATTACCACTTTTGAGCATCATATTCTTCACAATGGTATGTTTAAAATGAGTGGAAATCTTCCAGGAAGTAAAGCTGTTGATGGCGAAACTAATGATTATTTATATGATATTGATACTTCAAATCATCGTATAATTGTATTAGACGATAATAACAATAGGGTAACTTATACCGATTTTAGCGAGGTAGATGATGACTCTGGTAAAGTATATAAATTTGAATTAGATCTTCTAAATTCAGAACAGCAAAAAAATCAAGTTTTAGTATATTAAGTAACTACATTATTTATCCAATTCATATTAACTTTTGATCTACACATTGGGCATTTATATATAGAACAATTATCTATTCCATGTGTACTGTTTTCATGTAAACTATTTATTCCATGTAAACTGTTTTCTCTGGACTTTATATGATTATGTATACAATGATTATGAAATGAATGTCCACATGGAAATGTACAATTAGTTTTTGAATTTAAACTATTAAGACATATTGGACAAGTATCACTATGGCTAATAGTAACTTTTCTTTTAATTATTGAAAAATCAATAATTGGATCTACTCTATTACCAAGTAATGAATATAACCAATACAATTGGTCTGTAGATATTTTATCTAAAAATTTATCCCATCTAAAGGTTGGAGTTGGTTTGATACACCCATTACTAATAAATAAATCACAAATCTGTTTCATATTTGACAATTTCTCTTCATTTAATTCAGTATTTTGTAATATTAAAGAAATCACTATAATTGAGCCTTCATTAACATTAATATTAAATTTATCAGTACAATTACTTAATACTTTTAGTATTGATGGTGTAAGTATTTTGTGTAATTCAAAAATTTTCATAACAACATTGTATTTAAGTTTTATATTTTTAAAATCAATTTTATATTTTGGTGATGATAATAATTGACACAATTTCTTACAAGTTAAAAAAGTAATTTGTCTTTCATTGGATTTCAAGAAATAATCCCAAAAAAAGGGTGCGTCTCTTGTTTCAAAAAGTGTTATTAAACGTTTTTTGTCAAAATTACTGATCATACAAACTTCAATAATTTTCTGACTATTGAGTTTATCAATATTATCGTTTTTATGTATTAACCATTTCCATTCAGGCGTATGTGTAAATTTAGCTTTACTTATTTTCAGATTACTTTCTGAAAACAAGTAACCAAATTTAATTAATAGATTTTCTACTGATTTAGTATTTTTAACTATATTCTTCTTAAACAACCATTGTACAAAATTTATTTTGTCAGATGTAATACAAACATTAATTATATATAAACGAAGCTTAGTAATTTCTTGTAAATACCATCGTCTTCTCCAATCAGATATTGCGGGATATTTCTTTTTAAAATCCTTCATATATTCAGTTATTTTTGACCATGTCCAATTAAAAGTTTCTTTATCATTTTCCCATATAAAATGTGATAATACTGTTTTATGAAAATCAAACCAATCTGTACGGCCCCTCCAACCCATAAAGCTAGTTTTTATTGTTAAATAGTCTTTGTAATATTGTTTGTATATATTTTTGTTTTTTGATTTACTTAATGAAGTAATACATGCGGTTATAAGGACTTTTTCATGATTTGGACAATACCCTTTTATTTTATACAAACCAGTATTACCATTTAAGACAGAGTTAACATAAGTTTCATCATTAATTGCATACTCAAAAAAACGTTTTAATACATATTGATTATATGTATATAAAGGATTACAATTACAATTCATCAAGTTTTCGAGTAAATAATTGAAATTCAACATAATAGTTTCTATTATAAACGGGAAATGTGTTAATTAAAGTTAAACCTCCGCACTAATCAATTTTTTTCAAAGGGAACAAAATTCATAAGTTGATTATTAAGTATATTACTGTAATATGTAAATATATTTAGATTAGATTTGATTTGTGAGGAAAATAATATTTCCGATTCATAATATACCATACTTTCATGGAAAAGTAAATAGTTGTATTTTGGATATATATTATCCAAATCAAAATGGAAGTGTCTTATTAACTCATACATTTTATCTTGAAAACCAACGAATACGTTGTCAATACCATCATATTCACCATTATCAAATGAAAAAATGATTTTTTCTGGATTATTATAAGCTTTTTTAGTCATTTGAATAATTAATTTATCTGTTAATTTATATTTTTTAGTAGTATTACATGAAAAAAAGTCCATTCTAATATTTAAAATAAGAGGCTCAACAAATTTATTGTGTGAAAAATTATATTTTTCAATTATATTTTTCATACCAATATATTGACCATACCACATCCTTTTCCAACAAATAATAGGTATTGCTCCTATTTTTCCATCAATATTGCCTATCAAGTGCCGTGTTGCTTTTTTTTCATCGTCAATTATGATGTTATCTATATGTACATCAAAATAAGAAATAATGTCTTCTTTACTAATTTTTTGGGGAATTATATCTAAATTTCTCCAACTGTTAGAAGCCTCTGTGTTTGTCCATGTATGTATATGTATTTTGACATCAATATTATCTTTTTTAAAAGAAGAAATCAGTAAACTGATAAAGTCTTTCAATTTATTAGTTTTAAAAGAATTACGTTCATGACCACGTAGTAAAACAATAAGTGGAATATTCATATTATAATAAAAAATATGTGTTCCTTTTATTAATGGATAAGCAAGAAATACTTGGATCTTCAATTAGTGTCGTTTTGCCAATGCTTTTATTACTGATAGTTGTAATAATAATTATCAAAATGGTTAAAGCAAAAAGTTTCAAATTTTGGAAAAAGTCCTCAAAAAAACAGAAAGAACCAATTAAGATTACAAAGGTTATAGCATTTGAACAACCACCTTCAAATATGATATGTAAATATAATATAGATTTTAACGTATTCTTCACAGGTAGTTCTCAAGAGGTTATTACTTTATTAGACAGAAAATCACCAATAATTAAATTAGACATGGCCAATGGTAGTATTATAATAGATTATTTAGCAGCTGTAAATTCAGATAACATAGACGCTTCTGGTCCAGACGTCGACGTTGGAGAAAGTACTGGAACTATTGTTACTCAAGCTATTGCACTCGATGATGAAACACAAGAACTCAGTGAAGTACAAACCTGTGTATGTCCCTCTATTAAAACACCTGAATTCTCTTCCGGTCAACAATTTTCACAAGTTTTCCCAACAACTATGCGAGTAATTACACCAGCTATACCATTTCAAAAAGATAATTCACTTGAAATTATACAAAACTTAAGAGATATTGAAATTTATTTGAATGGTGAATTTCTACATTCAACATTGTTAGAATATGTACCATTTCTTTTTCCAGGAAAGGGAAAAGCTTTACCATATAATGCCCCTTCTTATATGCATATTAACAAAATTTCATTTGAAAAAATTTAGAATAAAATAGAGTTTTTAAGTATGGGATTAATACGTGCAATTATTATTACCTGTTTGTGTTACTATGGTTTAGAAAAATTTTGGTTTTCAGACAAAAATCCACTTCCTAAATCAAAAAAAAAGGAATATGAAAAAGTAATGCTATTTAGTATCATATTTTTAGTAGAAATGCTTATATAGCGGTAAACCAATCATAACAAGACCTGTTAATAATATTGATTTATTTAGCATATTCAATATAGAATTTTTTCTTTCTAATTCTAAAACATTATTTGTTTGTTCCTTAAAAAGATTCCGAATATTCGGGCATATTTTTGTCTGAATATCTGATGGTAAATTTTTGAATTCTTCTCTCATTTTTTCAATTTCCTCTATAAGTTGAGCATCTTTCTTTTTCAAAATATCACACTCGTTTTGTATTCCTAATAAAGAAAATGGATCATGCCCTGCAGCGTTTTTTACAGAATTATCTATATTTTTCACCGCTTCTCTTAATTTTAGTATTTCCGCTTTTTTTGATTTTATATCTTCTGGAATACTGTCTAATTTTTTTAAGTGTTCATCCAAATTATTTAACTCTTCGTCTATACACATTATTTATATGTTATAAATATGAAGTTTACCAGAAGACGCAGATGTTCAGATTTTACAAATCCAAAACCTACCTGTTATACTAAAACACAATTGATTGATTTAGTTAAAGAATGGAATAAAAATAACCCAAATGAAAAAATTAACAAGGCCAGCTCTTTGTCTAAAACTGCTATATGGAAAGAACTAAGAAACCGCCATAAAACCGACCACGAAGATAAATGGGTAAAATATTCTAATAAGACTCGTCGTAACTTAAAATGTAATAGATTCGCACCTAAAGTTCCTGATTCTTGGGAAAGCCAACCTAATACATGGCTTAGTGATGAAGATATATCAAAAGCAATGTGTATTTATGAGAAGAAATTTAAAAAATTTCACTTTTTAGAACCCGCACCAATAGATTTTGATACTAAAAAATCATCCGGAAAATGTGCCTATAGCAATCTGTGTAATTATACTTATAAAGATTTAGCAAAAAAATATAATTCATTTGGTGCTATATTCAATACAGATCCACACGATAAAGGCGGACAACATTGGATTGCCTTATTCGTTAATCTTAAAAAAGGAGAGATTTTCTATTTTGATAGTGTTGGAGACAAACCGCCAAAAGAAGTTCAATCTCTTATTAATAGATTTCGTTCAGAAGGTGAAAAATATCTCAATATTGATAGTGTTTCTGTTAGAATTAACAAAACAAGACATCAACATGGTAATACTGAATGTGGGATATATTGTCTTGCGTTCATACACCATATGTTAACAAATGGTGATTTCTCAATATTTGATAATGAACGAATACCAGACAATGAAATTATAACCCTACGGTCATATTTCTTTGATGATATTAAAGGAATTTATAATTAAAATTACGAACTTCCAAAAAATATGTCAAGAGCGATGTACATAGCAACTACATGGAATACAGTAGGAAGAGGCTTCAATACTGTGATGAACTTAGCTAGAAGTTCGTTCCACATAAGTTTGCCAAAGAAGGCAACCGCTAATAACATAATAAGGAAAACTACAAAGTTTATCCATGATTTGGGTACTGTGTACCCAGGGTATTTGCTTCTTTTGGAAGCTTCAAATCCTTCAACACCGGAGCCAATAACACTAGAGAGAGCACTTGCAATCGCCATTTGTATAACTATACAATATAAAAAATTTAGCGCAAATTTATAAATTATGTCGATGAATGCTTTGGTGCTAAACACATCTTTATTTCTCCCAAACTACCAACACTATAACAAACTATTAATGGATAATCATTTTTTAGATATATTTGAATTGATGGACATAAATTAGTACATTTTGCAAACAGGGTCAGATATTTTAAAGAAAATATACCTTGTATTATTTCTGTATCTGAATCCGGATTATTTTGACAAAAAGATATTCCGTTCGATGAACACTCACCTATTACAGTTTCTTGCTCCGCAAACTCACCTTTACATGTTAATATTAGACTATTATCAACAGCTTTGATTTCAATCTCATCAGAAATGTTAACCATATCACGACATATCTTTTGAAAATCAGTTGATTTCATTGTTATAACTGATGAAAATTGGGCAGGTGGGATTTTTATGTTTCCATTGTTCAAATCCATTAAGTTTAATTTAAATGTAGTAGATGCTTTCCGCGAAGAATTCTCTATCTTTACACCTAAATGATTCATATCATTCTTATGAACAAATAACGCCAATGTATCATTGTTTGTAATTGTCTTAATCAATTTAAACAAATTTATCATATTTACACCAATGATTTGTTGATGCGTACAGTGAAACTTTTCAAAGTTTGTATTTTGCAAATTCATATGTACTAATGTAGTATGCGTTGGATCCATTGATAAAATACGGACGCCTTCTTTACTTACCTCAATATTGGTATCCGGCAATATATCCTTTATTGCCTCAGTTAAAAATTTTATTATTATCGATTGAATTGTTACAATATAAACAGAATAACTTTCGAATTCATCTGTAGAATCCATCCTTATAAAGGATTATTCACGAATTGTTTATGCTCTTTTCTTTTTAAAAAAAAACGCACTTTAATATTATCACATGTTAGAAAATAACACACATAATATTTTTTTTTGATTTTTATACTTTTTATTAATTTTTATACTTTTTATAGGTCTTCATCTTCTTCATCATCACTTTCTACAAATGCATAACCAGTAATTGCCTTCGGCTTGTCAAGCTTCAATTGATCTACCTGCCAAGTTACACCATACTTACCACTCGCAAACCATACACGTGCACATTTTACAATCGCAACTACAGATTGACCCTTTGTTACTTGTTCTGTAAAATCACCTTCAATCTTATTTCTTTCATGGTCCCATACAGTACATGTAAAATTATCATCCCAACACGGAATCTTTGCCTTAAATGTCGGAGGATACTTATCAGTTACCTCTCCTGTTTCCTTATCCTTAGCAACCTTAATAGATGGCGTATACAAAGTACGAGCCACGTCTTCAGATACACTCTTCTTTCGCAACCATTGTAGAGAATTCTTCTTAGTATCAGCAATAATCTTTTCATCCAAACTATTCAAAGCTTCGTAAAATTCCTTAATCTTTGGATCATCATCCATTCCACCAAACGACATGTCCAGAGAATATTTTGTAGGCTTACCTTCTTCGACATACTTACCAATACCATAAGGAAGTCGCATCTTCGGTGTATGAAGCATAATCGCTTCATTCTTTCCTTCATAATTTACATAGCACTGCTTTGCACCCGTAGTTCCCATAGGGCGAACATCACCATAAGAAATTTCATCGGCAGAAAAGTTACAGGGTTTAATTACTTTTTGAGAAGTCATGATATCTATTTATAATCGTCTAATAAAGTTTAGTACTAATCATGAATCATTTTTTTTTCTCAAAAAAATTTTTTTTTATCAAATATACCTATTTCCCTCTAATAGTTGGGATTTTTAGAGATGTACTTTTTTTGGACCTTTTAGTACATAGATTGTATTTGATTTTTTTCTCATAATTTTATCTGTTTGGCTTACATTTTTTGATTTTTTTGATTTTTTTTGGACCCAAAAGGTCCAAAATTGGTTGAGGGGGTGTTTTTCTTTTTTTTTTTAGTTCTAGAAAAAAAAAAAAGAAGAATAGAAAAAGCCTCTAATAATAGGAATTTTAGAGAAAGTCCAAAAATGCCAATTAATAATAATATAACCCCCAAAATTATACAAAAAACAAAGTCCTCATAACCACCCCCCTTTATCAGAAAGTCAAAAAAATGAAAATTCCCAAAAAAAAAAAAATTTTTTTTGGACATATGCATCTTGATATTCATTTTGGTTTCTAATTAGAAACCAACCATATAGTAATTTCTTAATTAATTAATGGGTGGTCTACCATATTAATGAGAACCCTTCGCTTAATCGACAGCTTATTTGTCATCGCAGATTCAAAAATATGTGTACCAATTTTAATAACTTGTCTAATTTTCATGTGAGAATCAAGTGCTTCGTTAATATTTGCAATAATAGTCGTTGAAATATCTGTATCCGTTATAATAACATTATAATCCATATTCTCTCCCCATACTATAAAGTTATTATCTACATACTTTCTGACTTCATTCTCAACAAAATGTATATCTACAAATTTACCATTGGATAATTTATAGTTATCACTATTTCTTCCTTTAAAATATAAAAAATTATTTTCACATATATATCCGGCATCACCAGTCTTGTAATAAGTCTTCCCATCTATTGAAACAAGTGCTTTTTTAGTAGCACTAATATTTTCCCAATAACCAGCCATTATTGATGGACCAGCAACTAATATCTCATCATTTAAGATTTTTACCACAACATTATCCAATATCTTTCCAACAGAATTAATATTTCTCGGATTTATATTATGATTAACAGCAATAACCGGTGATGTTTCTGTTGAACCATATCCTTCGCATGGATTGAGTCCATGCTTTTCAAAGAATATTGCAGTATTTATATCTAATTTAGATCCCCCTATAAAAATAGTGCGAATGTTTCCTCCAAATATATATGCTAACACTTTTTTAATAATATTATCTGAAAAAGGTAAATTTTCAAGTAATTCACACCTATTCTTAATAAGTGTCAATACTTTCGGAACAACATATATATAATTTGGTTTAATCTCTCTTAGATTATTAAGAAACTTAGTCTTATCTTCTGCTATTGCGATAGCATTATTATTCAATAGATTGTAATACAATTCCGTAGTTAATCCAAAAATATGTGCCCATGGTAATATATTTAAACTTGTCATTTGTTCATTTCCATGATCACTGAAACGTGCCTTTATTCCCTCAATATTCGACAAAATATTTGAATTTGTTAAGGCTACTCCTTTCGGAGCTCCACTTGTACCAGATGTATATATTAATGTAGATAAATCCCAATCATTAGTTTCGATATTATAATCTTTTTCGGAGGGTTTTATCTTATTATCAATTGAATCAACATTATTCTCATCGCTTATAAACAGCTTTGGGTTACAATTATTTCTTATATACTGAATCTGTTCAAATGTTTGCTCCTTATACATTGGCACCCATATTGCACCAACTGAATTTGTTGCTAAATTCCAAGCAACAAACTCGGGAGAATTACATCCCTTATATAATACTCGGTCTCCCGATTCAACATTATGATATTTTAATGTCTGAATTGCTCCTGAAATATGTTTGTGTAGTTGTTCTTGTGATATCCAATCCCATTTTCCAGAATTCTTTGAACCAATAACATTTAAAGTAGATGTTAGTAATTTGAATTTTGAAGAAATAGTCCTCATATAAAAATATACAATTTTAATATATATATATGATAAAATCTTAATACATAAAAAAAGAGTTAACACCTCTTTTTTCCAATCCTTAACACCAATATTGACATACACCACCTCTGGCGGCGACCGGCATACCAAATAGCAATTGATCGAGTCGCTGGCGGAGATGGATACCTATGGAAGTTGTAGGAGTCCAATTATAATAAGAACACATACACCCATAATCTAATCTTCTTGACAAATCATTCCAGATAGATGAAATCATACAAAAGATAAGGGTGGATGTGACTAACTCGCACAGCATGGCCTTGAAGATTGCCTTATTGCTAACGGACATTTTTCGATTATTACAAATTTAATTCTGTTATATTTATTTAAAACTTTTATAGTAAAACTGTAATCATTTTTTTGTTATAAAAATTGATAAGTACAAATCAGTTATATTTAAATAAAAGGAGTGAATATGCCACGTCCAAAAGCTTTAAGTTTATTTAGTGGACTTGGTGGTGATACTCTTGGGATTGAAAACGCTGGATATGATGTAGTTGCTTATAGTGAGTTTGATACAGTGGCTATTGAATCACATCAACTTAATTTTCCAAATAGCAGATTGATTAAAGATGAATCACTAAATGATAGAGAAGGAACAAATATTTTAAAGATACCTGATTCAAAATTTGAAGAATATAGAAATAATGTAGATTTAGTCTTTGCGGGATTTCCATGCTTTATAAAAGGTACTCCCGTATTGACAAAAAATGGATATAAACCAATTGAAGAAGTTACACTTGAAGATGAACTAATAACTCATACAGGCAAAATACAAAAGATTGTAAATCTTCAGCAAAAAGAGTTTTCTGGAAAAATGTATAGTATCAATGTTAAATATCATCCAGAAGATATTATTTGTACTAACGAGCACCCATTTTATGTAAGAACAAAAAAGCGTATATGGAATAATAAACAAAGGAGATACGAAACCTTCTTTGAAAAGCCTATTTGGAAAAATGCGGAAGACTTAAATTCGAACGATTATGTTGGAATGGTATTGAACAAGAATCATATTATACCACAATTTTCGTTCGAAAGGAAAGTAAATAAATCAAAAAAATCGATTGAAAGGGTAACTTTGGATAATAAAAATATGTGGTTTACACTTGGATATTTTCTTGGAGATGGTTGGATAGAAGATACTAAGAAAAAAGATGGTAGAGATACAAATAAGATTCGTTTTGCGATTAATAATATTGACCAAGAAATGGTTGTGAGTAAAATTAGTGAAATTCTACCAATTACGGATAAGAAATGTGATACACCTGGGGGTAAATGTAAAAAATTCGGTTGTGCTGATTTTAAGTGGTTTCGTATATTTCAACAATTTGGTAAATATGCTCATGGTAAAAAAATTCCGGAATGGGTTCAAGATGCTCCAGAGGAATTTATTCAAGAATTTTTACATGGATATTTTATAGCAGATGGTTGTAAAAATGTAATACGTGATAGTATATCTTATACAACTGTCTCAAAGGATATTGCGTATGGTATTCAAAGATTATATTTGAAACTTGGATTAGTATTCAGTATTATAAAGACGATAAGACCAAAAACTTGTGTAATTCGGGGAAGAACCGTAAATCAAAGAGATACTTATTTAATACGTGGATGGAATAAATTAAAACGAAAAAGCTTGTCCTATATTGATGATTCTTATGCTTGGTTTTCAACCAAGTCAAGTTTTGAAATGGTATCAAATAAACCAGTGTTTAACTTTGAAGTTAATGAGGATAATACATATATTGTATCTAATACAATTGTCCATAATTGCCAATCCTTCTCTAGTGCAGGTAAAAGGAAGGTAGATGATCCTAGAAATACAATGTTCCGTGAATTTTCAAGAGTAGTAAATATCATTAAACCAAAATATTTGATTGGTGAAAATGTAAAAGGTCTACTTACAAAAAAA
>MDSY01000843.1_pt1 | contig 12592 bp, 17 predicted proteins | sample 811131 | NCBI WGS metagenome assembly MDSY01 (sample SAMN05326643, study PRJNA326480) | marine metagenome | isolation source: seawater | place: Atlantic Ocean: South West | collected 2010
TGTTTAAATAAAGAGGATCTAACCATTGATTGTTTGAATTCATAATTTGTAATAATATGTTTATTTAATATAAAATATGAATAATAGGATATAATTATTTATCAATTTAAATATGAAAAATAGAGTTTATATAGCTTCAGATCACGCAGGTTTTGATTTAAAAGAAGCAATAGTTAGTAATAATAAAGATTTAATTCTTGATTTAGGAACAAAAAGTAATGAAAGAGTTGATTATCCGAGTTTTGCCTCAATTTTAATTGAAAATATGAAAAATGATAAAAAATCAAAAGGTATTTTAATTTGTGGAACTGGGAATGGGATGGCCATTACTGCTAATCGTCACAATCATATCAGAGCAGGTCTTGCTTTCAATGAAGAAGTAACTAAACTAATAAGACAACATAATGATGCTAATATACTTGTTCTTCCAGGTCGTTTTATTGATGTACATGAAGCTTTAAAATGTGTAGATATTTTTTTATCAACAGAATTTGAAGAAGGAAGACACAAGAAGAGAATAGATATGATAAATGAATATTAAATATGAATAAGTTATATAAACAAAAAATTAGTGAATCCGATCCAGAAGTTTACGCAACTTTAAAAAAAGAGCTAGAAAGACAACAAAAGCAAATAGAGCTCATAGCATCTGAAAATATAGCATCTCTTGCAGTTTTGAATGCTCAGGGATCAGTCATGACAAACAAATATGCTGAAGGTTATTCAGGCAAAAGATATTATGGTGGTTGTGAATTTGTTGATCAAGCTGAAGATATAGCAATAGATAGAGTTAAAAAATTATATGGCTGCAAATTTGCTAATTTACAACCACATAGTGGAGCACAAGCAAACCAAGCAGTTTTTTTAGCTCTATTGCAGCCACATGATACTTTTCTAGGAATGTCGCTTGCATCTGGAGGACATCTTACTCATGGTGCAAAACCTAATATCTCAGGTAAATGGTTTAACGCTATTCAATATGGTGTAAAAAAAGATGGAAACGATAAAGATTTAATTGATTATGATGAGGTTGAAAAATTAGCTAAAGAACACAAGCCAAAAATTATAATTGCTGGTGCCTCTGCTTATCCTAGAATTATTGATTGGAAAAAATTCAGAGAAATTTCTGATGAAATAGGTGCCTATTTTATGGTTGATATGGCACATTATTCAGGATTAATAGCCGGTCATCAATATCCTAATCCAATAGAGCACGCACATGTTGTAACTTCTACAACACATAAAACTTTAAGAGGTGCGAGAAGTGCAATGATATTAACAAATTATGAAGACATTTATAAAAAAGTTAACTCAGCAGTTTTTCCAGGATTACAAGGAGGACCTTTGATGCATGTAATGGCTGCAAAAGCAGTTTCTTTTGGAGAAGCTCTTAAGCCTGAATTTTCTTCATATATTAAAGAAGTAATTTCTAATGCAAAAACTTTATCTGAAATTTTTATTCAAAGAGGTTTCAAAGTTGTAACAGGAGGAACAGATAGTCATATCGTTTGGTTAGATTTATCTCCAAAAAACTTGACCGGAGATAAAGCAGAAAAACTTCTTGAAGATGTTGGAATTGCTTGTAACAAAAATGCAATTCCATATGATCCAAATCCACCAAAAATAACAAGTGGAATTAGAATAGGTACAGCAGCTGCAACTTCTAGAGGATTTAATAATCATGACTTTAAAGAAATAGGAAATATAATCTCAGATGTTTTGGATAGTTTATTATTAAGTGAAGATAAACAAAAAACAGTTTTAGATAATATAAGAATAAAGGTAATAAAAATGTGCGAAAATTATCCCATATATGATGAGGCATATTAGATGAGATGCCCTTTTTGTAGTAATGAAGATTCTCAGGTTAAAGATTCCAGACATACGGAAGATAATACTGCAATCAGAAGAAGAAGAATCTGTGATCAATGTGGATCAAGATTTACAACATTTGAAAGAATTCAGTTAAGAGATTTAGTTGTTATTAAATCTAATGGACAAAGAGAAGTTTTTGGTAGGGATAAAATGTACAGTTCTTTATCTATGGCATTACGTAAAAGAAATATTGATCAAGAAAAAATTGAAAAAATTGTAAACGCTATAGTAAGAAAATTAGAAAATTCAGGAGATACTGAAATTAAATCTTCTCTTATAGGTGAATATGTTATGGAAGCTTTATCGCACTTAGATCAAGTAGCTTATGTCCGTTTTGCTTCAGTTTACAAAAATTTTAGAGAAGTCAAAGATTTTGAAGATTTTTTAGGCAATCTTGAAGATAAATAAATCTGATATTTATCATGAAAGATAAGCATTTAAATTTTTTGAATTTAGCTCATAAATTAGCTAGAACTAAAGTTGGTTTCACTTATCCTAATCCTGTGGTTGGTTGTATAATAGTTAAAAATAATAAGATTATTTCCAAAGGTGTTACTGCTTCGCGCGGCAGACCTCATGCTGAAGAAATTGCTCTTAAAAAAGCTGGAAAAAAAACAATAGGATCGACAATGTATGTTACTTTAGAACCATGTTTCCATAATTCACATAATGGTTCATGTGTTGAACAAATATTGAGATCTGGAATTAAATCTATTTATATAGCTAGACATGATCCTGACCCTAGAACAAATAACAAAAGTATTAAAAAATTAAAAAAAAGTGGTTTATATGTAGATATAGGTCAAACTAAAAATATTACTAATTTAATAAATAATTTTTTCTTTACAAGTTTAAAAAATAAAAGACCTTTTATAAAAGTAAAAATGGCGATATCTAATGATGAAAAAATTGCTTGGTCTGACTATTCTAGTAAATGGATTTCAAATCAACATAGTAGAAATTTTGCCCATAAATTAAGATTTCAAAGTCAAGCTATACTTACTACATCTAAAACTATTATAAAAGATAATCCTAGATTGACAGTTAGAAGCAAAAACAAAATAGTTAAATATCCCACAATAATTATTATAGATAAATCACTTAAAATTCCTCTTAAAAATTGTAATTTAATAAATAGTTTAACAAAAAGAAGAATAATAATCTTTACATCAAAATGTGGGAAAAAATTTCATAAATTAAAATCGTTAGGTTGTGAAATTTTTTTAATTAAAAAGAAAAAAAAATCAGATGAATTTAATTTAAAATTAATCATGAAAAAAATACTTTCTTTAAAAATAAACAATATTATGGTTGAAGCTGGGGGTATTTTTTTAACTAAACTACTTGAAAATAAATTAATTGATGAAATTCATATATTTAAGGCACCTTTTAATATTGGTAAGACTGGAAAACCTATGATTATAGACAAAAAAATTACTGATTTACCTATTAAAGAAATAAGTAAAAATAATTTTGGAAAAGATGTATATCATCAATTTATATTTAGATAATTAAAAAAAAATGTTCAGTGGTATAATTCAAGACATAGGTAAATTAAAAAATTTTAAATCTAATGAGATTTTAATTAATACATCTTTAGATTTAAGTGATTGTAAAATAGGTTCTTCTATCGCCTGTAATGGCGTATGTTTAACTGCAATTTCAATTCAAAAATTAGATCATAATAATTATAATTTTTCTGCAGAATTAAGTGAAGAAACAATTTTAAAAACAAATTTTTCTCATAATAATTTTTCAAATTATATTAATATTGAAAAATCACTTAAAGTCGGTGATGAAATTTCAGGGCATTTTGTTTATGGTCATGTTGATTGTGTTACAGAAATTATAAAAATCAATAAATTAGAATCAAGTTGGAATTTTGAATTTAAAATAAATAATAATAACAAAATTATGCAAAAATTTATCGTAAAAAAAGGTTCAATAGCTATTAATGGAATATCTCTAACAATTTCAGAAACTACATCTAAAAGCTTTTCAATTTCAATTGTTCCACATACCTATGAAAATACTAATTTAAAATATGCAAAAGAAAATGATTTAGTTAATGTTGAGTTTGATGCTTTGGCTAGATATATAGTAAATAATGATTAATAAAGATTATTCAAAATATATTTCATCAAGTGAAGATATAATAGATCAAGCACGTGATGGCAAAATGTTTATTTTAATTGATGATCCTGATAGAGAAAATGAAGGTGATTTAATTATACCTGCAGAAACGGTAACTCCAGAAGCAATAAATTTTATGGCTAAATATGGAAGAGGACTGATTTGTTTAGCACTAACTAAAAAAAGAATTGATGAATTAAATTTACCATTAATGAATCCTTCTAATAAAAAAAATGATCTAACAGCTTTTACAGTTTCAATAGAAGCTAAAGAGGGAATTAGCACAGGTATTTCTGCAGCTGATAGATCGCATACTATTTCTACAGCAATAAATAATGATAGAAAAAAAGATGATATTGTAACTCCTGGCCATGTTTTTCCTATAATGGCATGGGCTGGGGGAGTTTTAGAAAGAGCGGGTCATACAGAAGCTGCAGTTGATATTTCAAAATTAGCTGGATTAAATCCTTCTGGAGTAATTTGTGAAATTATGAGTGAAGATGGATCAATGGCAAGATTACCAGAATTGATAGAATTTTCAAAAAGACATAACCTTAAGATTGGAACAGTGTCTGATTTAATTAAATACAGATTAAAAAAGAGTAAAATAATAGAAATGTCTTCTGAAAGGGACTTTGAGAGTGAGATGGGAAAAAATTTTAAACTCAAAATTTTTCAAAATACATTATCAGGTGAAAAGCATTATGCTTTAGTTAAAAATATAACTAATTCAAAAAATCCTACTTATGTAAGAATGCATAAATTAGATGTTACCAAAGATATTTTTGAAGAAAAAAATCATTTTGGAGATGAAATATCAAAATCTTTTAAAATCATTGAAGAAAAGGGTAGTGGAGCTATAGTTTTAATTAATAATGATATGGCTCCAAGAATTGAAAAGATTTTTAATCAAAGAAAAATTACTGATAATAAATTAGAATTAAGAGAATATGGTGTTGGTGCGCAAATTTTATTAGAAATAGGTTTAAATAAAATAATTTTACTTTCTAATAGCAATAAAAAGATTATTGCATTAGATGGTTTCGATTTAGAAATTGTTTCACAAGAAAAAATCTAATATGAAAAGAAAAATATTAATTGTTAAAGCCACTTATTATAAAGAAATTTCTAATGATTTATTAAATGGTGTGATTAATTACCTGAAAAAATTTGAAGAAAATAATTCAAATAATATTGATTTTGAAATTAATACTATTGATGCACCTGGATGTTTTGAAATTCCTTTTGTAATAAATGATAATAAGAATGCATATGATGCTTTTATTGCTCTAGGATGTGTAATTAGAGGAGAAACATATCATTTTGAATTAATTTGTAATGCAGTGACAAACAAAATAATGGATCTATCAATTCTTAATAATAAACCTATTGGTTTTGGAATACTGACTTGTGAAGATATTAAACAAGCTAAAATAAGAAGTGATATAACAAAAAAAAATAAGGGAGCAGAAGCTGCTAAAGCATGTGTAGATATGTTATTACAACAAATTCATGGATAATAAGATAAAGTCTAAAACTAGACTTGCTGCTATTCAAATAGCATCACAACATTTAGTAAATAATCAAGACTTAGAATTTATTAAAAATGATTTTGATAAATATTATAGAAATACTATTATTGATAATAATTCTGATAAAGTTCAATATAATGTTAATTTTTTGTCGAAATTAGTTAATTATTATAAATCTATTAATTTTGATAATTTGGCTAAAGAGGTAAATTCTCTAATAAAATTTGATAGAAAATTTGAAAAATGGGATACCATTATCCAAGCTATCATTCTTGTAGGAGTTGGAGAATTGAAAAATTCAAAAAAAGATAAAATAATCATAATATTAAATGATTATATTGAAATATCAAAACTGTTTGTAAATTTAAAAGAAACTAAATTAATCAACTTAATTTTAGATAAACTCATAAATGAAAAACAATAATCAAATTTCAGAAAAAAATATAATTCATAATTATTTAAGTAAGTTAAATGACAATAAATATGAATCTTTTAATTTTAAGAATGATGCAGCTTTTTTAAAGGTACCAAAAAGTAAAAAAATTGTTGTAACAAATGATACTATAGTTGAGTCAGTTGATTTTTTTAAAAATGACTCACCAGAATCTATTGCTACCAAAATAGCAACTTATAATTTATCTGATATTTCAGCTATGGGTTCATCTCCGTATGCCTATACTTTATCTTTATCTTTGCCATCAAAAATTAATAAAGAATGGATAAAAAAATTTACAAATAGATTATTAAAAATACAAAAAAAATATAATTTTTTTTTATTAGGAGGCGACGTATCTAAATCTAATAAAATAGTTATTTCTTCTAATTTTTTCGGTTATATAAAAAAGGGAAAAATTTTAACTAGAAGTGGCTGCAAAAAAAATGATGACATTTGGGTAACAGGTGATTTAGGAAACTCTGCAATTGGATTAAAAATCATTCAAAAGAAAATTAAAGCAAATATTTTATATAAAAAATATTTTATTAATAAATATTTGTACCCTATTCATTGTCATATAGGATATAAAATTAATGAATTTGCATCTTCAGCTATTGATATTTCTGATGGATTTTATGGAGATTTGGAAAAATTATTGAATGAGAATAAATTAGGAGCCTCAATTAGTTCTAATACATTTCCATTTTCTAATAAAACAAAAAATTTAATTAAAAAAAGGTTAGTAAAAGTTGATTATCTCCTTAGTGCTGGAGATGACTATCAACTAATATTTACAGCAAAACCATCAAAGTATTTAAATATTAAAAGAATTGCTGCAGAAACTAATATTAAAATTACCAAAGTAGGAAATATTATAGATAAAAAAGGCATATATATTGATAATCAAAATATTAATATTGTTAACAAATCATTCGAACATTTTTTCTAATTTCTTGATTTTTTTTACCCTTTCTGACATATGAACTAAGAATTTTAAGGAGCTATCAAAATGACAATCATGCAAATATTTATTTTATTATGTGGTGTCGCTGCTGTTGTATACGGTATCGTTACATCAAGACAAATTTTATCATTAAGTGCTGGAAATGAAAAAATGCAAGAAATTGCAAAAGCTATTCAAGAAGGCGCTAAAGCATATTTAAATCGCCAATATTTAACAATTTCTATTGTTGGTGTAGTTATCTTTTTTTTGATCTGGATTATATTTGATTTGTTTTCAGCAATAGGATTTTTGATAGGTGCTTTTTTTTCAGGAGCTGCCGGATATGTAGGTATGAATATTTCAGTGAGATCTAATGTAAGAACAACTGAAGCAGCTAGTACTTCTTTAGCTAAAGGATTATCAGTTTCTTTTAAGGCTGGCGCAGTTACAGGAATGCTAGTCGCAGGATTTGCACTTTTGTCAATTGCTGTTTATTATTTCGTTTTAGACAATTCGGGAAATTTTTTAGGAAGAGAGATTGTAGCTCCATTAGTTTCTTTAGGATTTGGAGCCTCACTCATTTCAATTTTTGCAAGATTAGGAGGAGGAATTTTTACTAAAGGAGCGGATGTTGGAGCCGACCTTGTTGGAAAAGTAGAAGCAGGAATTCCAGAAGATGATCCAAGAAATCCTGCTGTAATAGCAGATAATGTTGGAGATAACGTAGGAGATTGTGCAGGAATGGCGGCAGACTTATTTGAGACTTATGTAGTAACAGTTGTTGCTACAATGGTATTGGCATCTATTTTTTTTACAGGCGATTTATCATCCAAAATGATGATGTACCCACTTTCAATTGCTGGAGTATGCATAATTGCAAGTATTGTAGGAACATTTTTTGTTAGATTAGGAAAAAGTGAAAATATTATGATGGCTTTATATAAAGGGTTTTTTGTTTCAGCATTAATATCAGCTTTCTTTCTCTATTTTATAACTGATCATGTAGTTGGATTAAAAACTAATCTTGATAATTTAGGTGATGGAATCACAGGTTTATCTTTATTTTATTGTGGTATACTTGGTTTGATAATTACTGGGCTTATTATTTGGGTAACTGAATATTATACTGGCACAAATTATAGACCAGTTCAAAGTATCTCTAAAGCTTCAACTACAGGTCATGGAACAAATGTTATTCAAGGTTTAGCAATAAGTTTGGAAGCCACAGCTTTGCCTGCATTAATAATAATTGCTGGTATATTAATGACATATTCTCTTGCAGGTCTTTTTGGAATAGCGATTTCAGTAACAACTATGCTTGCATTAGCAGGAATGGTTGTTGCTCTAGATGCTTATGGTCCTGTTACTGATAATGCTGGAGGTATTGCTGAAATGTCAGAATTAGATGAAAGTGTTAGAAAAACAACAGATGCACTTGATGCTGTAGGTAACACAACTAAGGCTGTTACCAAAGGTTATGCAATTGGTTCAGCTGGTTTAGGAGCTTTAGTTCTATTTGCAGCTTATACAGAAGATGTTTCTCATTACGGATTAGAAGTATCATTTGATTTATCAAATCCATACGTAGTAGTTGGACTGTTATTAGGTGGCTTACTTCCTTATTTATTTGGAGCATTAAGTATGACTGCTGTAGGAAGAGCTGCTGGAGCAGTTGTTGAAGAGGTAAGAAGACAATTTAAAGAAATACCTGGAATAATGGAGGGTAAAGGAAAACCTGAGTATGGAACTTGTGTAGATATTTTAACTAAAGCTGCAATTAAAGAAATGATAATTCCTTCAATGCTGCCTGTTTTATCTCCTATAATAGTTTATTTTGTTATATTGTTTTTTGCAGGTCAGACTGCTGCTCTTGCATGTCTTGGAGCATTACTTTTAGGAGTAATAGTAACTGGATTATTTGTTGCAATAAGTATGACTGCAGGTGGAGGTGCTTGGGACAATGCTAAAAAATATATTGAAGATGGAAATTATGGTGGCAAGGGAAGTGAAGCTCATAAAGCTGCTGTAACAGGAGATACTGTTGGTGATCCATATAAAGATACTGCTGGCCCAGCTGTTAATCCAATGATTAAAATAACAAATATAGTAGCTTTATTGTTACTGGCTTATATATCTCATTAGTCTAAATATTTAAATTATTCGGGGGTTGCAGTTGTTGCGGGTTTCATGCCCACTCCCCCGAATATTTTTTCAATTAATCCTCTTTGAATTATAGAGTTTTCAGTTTTGTTTTGATTGATTTTAACAATTTTTTGATCATCTAAATTATATTTTTCTATGGATATTATATTCCCTTCTAAATCAAAAGAAGCTACAACAATGTTTCTTACCATTAATTCTTTATCAAAAAAATTTTTTTCAACTGTTTTTTCATGAATATAAAAATATTTATTTTCTATTGGATCTATATAATTTGGCTCACCTAAATATGTAGTAATCTCTTCTTTACTCTTAAAATTATTGAAATTAATAGTTTCATTATCTATAACTTTTCCTGAATATTTAATTCTTTCTGTACAATTTGTAAAAAAAATTAATACTACAATTAGAAATAAATAATTAAGTTTAAAAATCATTTATATGATATTACATTATTTAAGACAAAAAGAAAACAAGGATCAAGCTAAAGCAAATATTATTTATACAGATATTATAAATTTGGTAAATTTATTTTTCAAAAATAATATCAATTTTGATAAAAGAAATTTCTTAAATACTTTTTATATAACTTCTTTTTTTCTATATATTACTTTTTATATTACTAAATCTAATTTAGATAAAAATTCAAAAATTATATCGCAAAATTTAATGGATAATTTTATTAATGATTTAGATCATACATTAAGTTTAGAAGGGGTAGGCGATATGAAGATTGGCAAATTTGTTAAATTTTATGTTAAAAAATTTTATTACTATTTAAAGATTTTTGATAAACGTGTTTCAAAAAAAAATACTATTAAGGTTAATGAATTTTTCATTGAAAATGGCTTTTTTTCAGATTTTAATCTAGAGTTTGAGCAGGTGGGAATTATATACAAATTAATTAAAAAATTAATTGTAATATTGAAGAAACATCAAATAAATTCTTCAGTTTTTATAAAATTATAATTACTACTTGCAATCAGTAATAATAATCAATATTAGCAACAATATATGGCTGTTCCTAAAAGAAAAACATCAAAATCAAAAAGAAATATGAGAAGATCCCATAATGCTTTATCATCAATAAATGTTGTAGAAGATAAAGAATCAGGAGAGCCAAGATTATCACATAGAATAGATGCTTCTACAGGAATGTACAAAGGTAGATTAATAATTTCAAAAAAAGAATCAGATAAAAATTAATCAAATGAATCACAAACATATTACTATTGCAGTAGATGCAATGGGTGGTGAAAACTCACCTTATAAATGTTTAAAAGGTATAGAAATTTTTTTATTAAGGAATCCTGAAGTTAATATTATTTGTTTTGGTAATGAAAAAGTTATTAAAGATGAAATAGATAACAAAAAATTAAATTTACCAAATATAGAAATATTTAATACCACTGAAGATGTTAAAGATGATGACAATGCGAATATCATTTTAAGAAATAGAAAAGAAAGTAGTATTTTTTTGGGTCTAAAAGCAATAAAAACGATACCAAATTCAGGTTTTGTATCTGCAGGTAATACAGCTGCATTAATGATTTTGTCTAGATTAAATTTAGGTATGCTAGAAGGAATAGATAGGCCTGCAATTTGTTCAATAATTCCAAATTACAAAGATTTTTCAATTATGCTTGATTTAGGTGCCAATATTACTGTTGAGTCAAAAAATTTATTGCAATTTGCTGTTATGGGTTTTTGTTATCATTCAATTTTAAAAAAAAATATTAGACCTCAAATTGGTTTAATAAATATTGGAACAGAAGATAATAAAGGTTTAGATTATATTAAAGAAACATATGAGTTAATAAGTAATAGTTTTTTAAAAGAATATTTTTATGGATTTATTGAACCGAATAAAATTGCTTCTGGAAGTTGTGACGTTTTAATATCAGATGGATATACAGGAAATATTATTTTAAAAACAGCAGAAGGAATGTCAAATTTTTTTAGTAATAATTTAAAAAGTGTCTTTAAAAAATCTTTTTCAAATAAACTAGCATATAAAATATTAGAAAAAGACTTTAAATTATTTAAAGATAAAATAAACCCTGAAAAATATAATGGAGGAGCTTTGCTAGGAGTTAATGGAAACTCAATTAAAAGTCACGGAAGTGCTTCACCAGTAGCTTTTTCATATGCTATAGAAAACTGTTTAAATTTTATATCTAATAATTTAAATCAAAAAATAAAAAAACTAATACATGATTTATAAAAATGAGTAATAATATTACTAGAGATGAAATAGCTGAATTTCTTTTTGAAAAATTTGGTTTAGCAAAAAAAGATTGTCAAAATATTGTTAATGATATTTTAGAAGAAATTATTTCAGGCTTAATACTGAATAAAAAAGTTAAAATACATAATTTTGGCACTTTCAAGATAAAATCAAAAAATTCTAGAATTGGGAGAAATCCAAAAACTAAAGAAGAAGTTATGATATCTCCACGAAATGTCATTTCTTTTATTCCTAGTAAGAATATACGATCTATATTAAATAATAAAAAATCGAATGACTCAAAAAGTTTATAAATCAATTTCTGAAGTTTCAAAATTATTAAATATCAATCAGCATGTAATACGATATTGGGACTCTAAATTTGATGGTATTTCAACTAGAATTAATAATAATAAACAAAGATTTTTTAATAATGAAAACATCAAAAAAATTACTGAACTTAAAAGTATTTTATATAAAAATGGTAAACATAATTATTCTTTAGATTTAGCAAATAAGCTGATCAATAAAAATAGGACTAAATCTTCATTAAAAAATGAAAATATTTCATCAAATCCTATAAATGACCATCAAATAGAGAAATTAAAAGAAATTCGTGAAAATTTAAAAAATTTATTAAAGCTATAGTTTTTTGATTAATTTTTAGTTGTTTTTTTATATTTTTATTGACTTAATTTTAGCATATATATATGTGCACCGCATGAAAACCTATTCTATAAAAAAAGAAGAAATTAAAAAAAATTGGTTGTTAATTGATGCTGAGAAAGCTGTTTTAGGTAGGTTAGCAGTTATTTCTGCCAACATTTTAAGAGGAAAAAATAAACCATATTATACCCCTAATCAAGATTGTGGAGATAATTTAATTATTATAAATGCTGATAAAGTTCTTTTAACTGGTAATAAATCCTCTAATAAAATTTATTATAAACATACAGGTTATCCTGGAGGGATTAAAGAAACAAATCCTGAGAAAATGAAATTAAATAATAAATCCTCTGAAATAATTAAATTAGCAATTAAAAGAATGATACCCAAAGGACCTCTTGGTTATAAACAGCTATCTAATTGTAAAATTTTTTCTGGACCTGAACACACACATGAATCTCAAAAACCAGAAACTTTAGATATTGCTAAATTTAATGTTAAAAATAAAGCTAGATAAAAATGGAAGAAAATTTAGATAATAATTCATCACATTTAGACAACAAAGAAAGAGCATATGCAACTGGTAAAAGAAAAAACTCTGTTGCAAGAGTTTGGCTGAA
>MDSY01055021.1_pt1 | contig 12590 bp, 13 predicted proteins | sample 811131 | NCBI WGS metagenome assembly MDSY01 (sample SAMN05326643, study PRJNA326480) | marine metagenome | isolation source: seawater | place: Atlantic Ocean: South West | collected 2010
AAGAGCATCTATATCAATATCTGAAACCCCATCACCATAAGTTAACATAAATGTCTCATTACCAATAAAAGACTGCATCCTCTTTACTCTTCCTCCAGTCATTGATTCAAGCCCTGTATCGACAAGTGTTACTCGCCAATCAATATCTTCTACTTCATGTGGCTCAATATTTCCTGAGGCAAGGTCTACTGTAAAATCAGAATTTAATGTACGATAGTGCAGAAAATACTCTTTTATAATTTCTGCTTTGTATCCAAGCGCCAAATGGAAATCTTTATGTCCAAAATGAGCATAAGTTTTCATAATATGCCAAAGTATTGGCCTTCCACCTACTGTAACCATAGGCTTAGGGATAGTTTCCGTATATTCGGATAGCCTTGTTCCAAAGCCACCTGCAAGAATAATTACTTTCATCTAATACTTACTCCAATTAAATTTAATTTCCTCTAATTCTTTTCGATCAATCTCTTCTGATGAGTGCTCCATATTTGCTATATTTAGAACTAAACTTGCTTGTCGACTTAACCCCTGAAATCCAACCCAAATCATTGGTGGTACGGTTAGGCGAGCATAACCATCCGCTATTGAAAGAATTACTTCTTGAAACTGATTAAGATTATCTTGATTCTCTCGATCATCATATAAAATAAAACGAACTGACCCAATAGGTACAACCAGATTCAATACCATCTCTGTATGACGCTTCCACCCCTTGATTGCTTTAGGCTCAATAGTAGAAAAATAGGCTTCACCAAAACCTGAATAACCCTGGTCGCTCGTCTTCATAGCATGAAACACATCACCACCCTTTGTGTTAATGATTGAAAGTGGGGTAGTTATAACTCCATTTATAGCCATCAATAACTCCAACTAATGTCTTTTAGTTTTGCCAATTCAGTATATTCATCAATTTGTGAGACAGTGAAATCATACATCGACTGATTACTGTTTTCATAATAGCGCTTATACCATTCCACTGTCATTTTTATCGTCTCTGAGAATTGAAGAGTTGGCCGCCAATGCAAATCATATAGCGCCTTGTCACAATTAAGCTTTAGCAAGCCTGCTTCATGTAAATGTCCCTGTGATTGTGAAATATCGTTCCAACGAACATGATCCCAATATTTTGCCATCTCGTCAATCAATTCAGAGACTGGATAATTTTGATTGGATGAAGGCCCAAAATTATACGCCTCCCCATGGAATTGATTATTATTAGCAAGGGTTGCAGCCAAAGCAAGATATCCACTAAGTGGTTCCAACACATGTTGCCAAGGTCGAGTTGCCTGTGGGCTTCGAATATCGACAGTTTGGCTTAAAGACCATGCCTGCATACAATCAGGCACAATTCGATCAACTGCCCAGTCTCCACCACCAATCACATTACCTGCTCTTGCGATACCTACACGTACATTAGAATCTGAAGAATTGAAGAACGATTCTACATAGGTTCGAATCACCAATTCTGCCATCCCTTTAGAGGCACTATAAGGATCCTTACCACCTAAACGATCAGTTTCTCGATAACCCCAAACCCACTCTACATTATCATAAGCCTTGTCACTAGTAATCATAATTGCCACAACAGGCTTGTCTAGACTTCGCAAAGCATCTAACAAATTGGCAGTGCCAATTGCATTTGTTGTAATCGTTCCAAGTGGATCATCATAAGAGGGTCTAACTAAGGCCTGGGCCGCCAAATGAAAAACAAAATCAGGCTGAATTTTCTGAACTAATTTTGCTATTGAATCTGCGTCACGAATGTCAAGCCTATGATCTTCAATTTGAGTCGATAGATTAGTTACGCTGAAGTGAGATGGAATTGATGGAATGTCAAATGAAACTCCATGCACTATTGCCCCTAGTTGTTTGAGCCAGATTGAGAGCCAAGAGCCTTTAAAGCCAGTATTACCAGTAACTAAAATTTTTTTACCACTAAAATTCTTAGAGATTAACGATCCCATAGTTAATTATCTGCACCATAAATTTCAAAATATTTCTCAAGAGATTTCTTTAATCTTTCACTATTATCATAAAGTCCAATGCTAATTTTCCCACCCTTATCTGGTAATATTAACCTTAGTTGAGAGGCACTATTCTTCTTATCCTTTGATAAAGCATTTAGAAACGAATCCACATTAATAGAAACATGACGGTAAGTTTTACAGTTTTTATTAAGTACATTATGCATACGCTCAAAATGACTTATACTTGATACCCCAAGTTCTTTCGCAACAAAGTTTGCAATGTCCATGCCAATAGTCACAGCAATACCATGAGGAATATCATAGTCTGTTACTGACTCAATAGCATGGCCAAAGCTATGTCCATAATTCATAACATTTCTAGGACCTTGATCAAATTCATCAACCTCAATCAATTTCTTTTTCATAGATAAAGAATTGTAAATAAACTCTTTCATGATAGCTGGATTATCAAGTATTTTTTCATAGGCTTCAGAAATTTGAGTAAAACTTTCTGGATTATTAATTGCATGAACTTTTAGCATTTCTCCCATTCCAGAAAATATTTCCCTTTGCTTAAGAGTCTGTAAAAAATCAACATCAATTACCACTTGCTCTGGTGGTAAAAATGTACCTAATATATTTTTAAATTCACCAGAATTTATAGAAGATTTTGAACCTATACATGAATCTGATTGCGCTAATAATGTTGTAGGATAAAAAATCCATGGCAACCCTCGCATTACAGTTGTTGCTAAAAAACAAGTAATATCCTGAACAATTCCTCCACCAATAGCTATTAGTGGATCTCCTCTTTTAATATTTAATGATACTAATTTATGAACATATCTTGGCATTTTGTCTAATGACTTATTCTCTTCTGAAGCATCAATTTTCATTATTCTTGGAGAAGACAAAACTTTATCGAGTCTATCAGCATAAAGCCTACAAATGTTGCTATCAACTATATAAACAGCATTTGCAACAAGGTTATCGTTTAACTGATCCATCCCTCCACGAATAAAACTTGCTATATATTCACCTTTGTGTGACTGAATAACAATTTTATTAGACACGGGTGAAACCACCGTCAATCATTAGATTTTGCCCAGTCATGTATGTATTTTCATCACTAACAAGCCAACTAACAAGTGCAGCTATTTCACTTGCTTGACCTAATCGCTTCATAGGTATTCGTCCCTTGAGTTCAGAAATTCCACTCTCGCCCAATACACCTCTTGTCAGCTCTGTGTCAATAACACCTGGACCAACACTATTTGCCAAAATTCCTTTCTCAGATAACTCTGCAGCTAATGCTGCAGTCATTCCATCAAGACCAAACTTACTAGAAGAATAAGCCGCTCGATACTCTTTAGTAATATTTCCAAAAATAGAGGTTAAATTAACTATCCTTCCCCATTTCTCATTCTCCATATAGGGAATTACCGCTTGGCAAATTTGAAAAGGTACTCGTAAATTAACTCGTAAAATACGATCAAAATCATTAATATCTATTGAGGAAAATTCACCTATTTTATTAATTCCTGCATTATTTACAAGTATATTGATTTTCTGTTTCTTCAAATATTGAATAAAGTTATTAACTGAATTTTCATCCAAAAAATCTACTTGATAATAACTTGATCCAGCAGGATGTTTAGCATTTTTTCTTGTTCCAGTTGCAATAACTTCTAGACCATCTTGCAATAATCTTTCTGCTATTGCATAACCTATTCCCCTTGTTGCGCCAGTTACAACTGCGCGATATTTTATGTTTTCCATTTGTATAGTTTTATTTCATTATTATGTTGATCTTTGTATATAGTAAGAGTAAAGAATATGATCTAAAATCATGTGCGCATCTTCTACAAGACCGTATTCATTTTTTGGTGCATTAATATGGAAACTGATATCTGACATTGCTTTCAAATAACCACCATTAAAACCAGTAACACCAATAATCTTACATCCTAAATCCTGAGCGTAATCAACTGCTTTTATAATATTTGGAGAATCCCCACTACATGAAATTGCAATCACAATATCGGATGAATTAATTAATCCTTCCATTTGCATAAAAAAAATATTTTCATAGCCGATGTCATTAGCTATTGCAGTAATAACGGGGCTGTTATCCCCTAGACTTACAACATCAAAATTAATAATATTTCTTCTTCTTAAGCCAGCTCCTAAATCATTAACCATATGTGATGCTGTTGCAGAACTCCCGCCATTACCCATAATATATATTCTAGATTTATTCACTATAGTACTTTCAAGCATACCAACAATTTCACTTATAACATCCGAATCAATGTCATCTAGAATAAGCTTTAATCTTGTTAAATAGTCTGCGACAAATGGTTTAATTTTCATATTACCCTCTAAAAAATTTACTTATTAATTGCCTGGATTTGGAATATCATACTTCTCTCTCCAAGAAGAATCTGAGTAATATATTTTTTGAACTAACTTCATTGTTTGCAAGGCATCATCTGATGTGCTATTAACAACCTGTTTATTATTAATAATGCAGTCTATAAATTCATCAATCTCTGCACCCCATGAAGGGTCTTTATTATATCGTGTTATTTGCTCCATTGGATCCCCTAGATCATTATCTGGATCTGCCTTTACAACGGATAAGGTTTCTGCACCATAACTCTTGGTTCCTGATAAAATTCCACCCAATATAATACTGCCTTTTTCTAAATTAATATCTAAATTAAATCTATGCCTCCATTGAGTTGCTGAAGAATGCATCATTGCAACTATACCATCACTGGTTTTCATCAAAGCATAAGCATTATCTTCAACGTTATATCCCCAGTGGCTATTTGAAACAAAGCTGTAAATATCCTCAAATTCCCCACCAAACAATCTCATAAGATCAACCATATGTATCCCTTGATCTAGAAGGACACCACCCCCAGAAATTTCTCGTTTAGTTCTCCAGTCAGGCTGATTAAAAGTAATTAGCTTAGCTTTTCCATAAACACCACGAATATTAATTATCTTACCTAATTCACCAGAATGGACTAGCTTAAGAGCATCTTGAACTGAATGATGATAACGATGGTTAAAACCATACATTAACTTTAAATTTGGATTATTTTTCTCAACATTAATAACTTGAATAATATCTGATACATTTCTGCCAGGAGGCTTTTCACAAAATACATGAAGCCCAGCATTAAGAGCAGCAATAGTAACTTCAGGTGCAATATCATTTGTCAAACAAACAATTAAAATATCCAGTTCTTCTTCCAGAAGTTTCTTGTAGTTTTTGTAACTACTAATACCACCAACTACTGACACCTCTTCTAGAAATATTTGATCACATACTGCTACCATTTCTAATAATTTATTTTGATCAACACACTCTCTTCTGCGTTTTCCAACGACACCATAACCAGCAATACCTACCTTTAGTTTTTTAGTCATCACTTAAACCAAAAGCCACGTAACAAATCTCCCATCATAAAGGAATCCAAAGAGCTTTGCGCATCTGAATTATGATATCTAGAAAGTAAGATTTTCCAACGCTCTTTTACTTTTTTAAAATTTGGTTTAACTTGCTCTGGGGCAGTAATTATATTTTTCATTTATCTCTCTTTTTGAACTAAATAGACATTTGCAAAAATCTTGTGATTTGGAGTAACTGCTGTTTTTGCTGGATCCTGTGAATAACCATAAAATGAAATCTTTTTTGCTCCAGTACAAATTGAATTAATAATTTCTAGAGCCTCACCTGAATTAATAAGATTATATGGAAGTACATCAGAATAATCTTCATTTTTGCCATTAATATCCATTGTAAAATAAGATTTATTTTTATCTTCAACTGTCTCTTCGAATATCTCCCTTAAATCTAAAATTAAACTTGATTTAGTGTGATTCCAGGCAACTTGAATAGTCTCTCTCCAAGATTCATGTAAATGAAGTATTCCTAAAACAATTGATACATCATACATTTTTATGACGTTTGAATAATCATTTTCTTTGACAATATGAAAAGTATGATGTGGGTATTTTGCTTTAGCCTTAACTATCATCTCTTCACTAATATCAACACCTGTATAACTAAAATTCTTAAGATGCTCTGATATCATCCCTGCGAAACCACCCTGTGCACAACCAATATCTAATATACTCATACCTTCTTGTAACTCATCTTTTAGGAAAAACCATTCAGATGGATATACATCTGAAGTAGACATGCGGTGACTATCAAAAAAACTGACTACATTAGGCTGATTCCATGACTCAGAATTATTGTTCATTGTATTTTCTCCAGTATGGGTCAGCTCTAATATGTGCCTCTACTTTTTCGGCGTCCTCAGGAGTATCTACTGCAAAAGAATCAACATAAGGATAATCAGCTACTCTCTGTGTTAATCCATTATCATATAAACGATTACTATCACAAGCCTCCACTAATTCCAACGGAGATTCTTGAATTTTAGTAAATTTCTGTAAAAATTCCCATTGAAATCCAAAAATACCATAAATTCTTTTAGCATTATGATCAGTTGTCCATTTTGTGCAATATGGGATTGGAGCGCGTGAAGTATATAGAATATCACCTTTGATGTTTTGAATAATTTTAAGCGTATTAGGGTCATAAAACTGCTCTTCATCAATAATTGGCATAGACAAAACAACGCCTTTTACGTCTTGCTCATCGAGCATTGGTTGCACAGTTGCAGCAATCATATCTGGTCTTAGCATAGGCTCATCAGCCTGAACATTCAATACTATGTCATCCCCACTTACTTCAAAATCTACGTTTTCAATCGCTTCTGCTACTCTATCTAATGCACGAACATGCTTATTTGATGTCATAACACATGGTATTTTCTTTGAGTCAGCAAAATCTTTTATTTCAACATCACAAGTAGCTACTAAAAGTTCATCCCAATTTCCATACATTTTTGCTCTATGCCATACATGCTCCATCATAGGCATACCTGCAATATTAAACAGTGGCTTCCCTGGAAACCTTCCAGAACCCATTCGGGCAGGAATTACACCAATAATTTTTCTCATCTTACTGTCCTATATAAATTAGAAATCTCATTATTTTCTTGCCCTAAACGGACTGATTCTCCTTCTTCATCTACTTCTTGCCAATTACTTTTTTCATCTGAACGATAAAATGCATGTAATAATTGAATCGACTTGAGACAATCTTGCTGACTAACTGAATAAAGAGATCCGTTAGATATCGAAGAATAAATATCTTCATACAACAACTTATGGCCATCTCCATAAACACAATCAGAAAAATCTTCACTATATTCTTCACAATCTTCAGGTCTTGGAGTAAATATTTGTAACTCATTCACTGCTATACCTCCAATTTGAGCTAAACCCTTTGAACCAACTATAGAAATAGATGCTTCAAAATCATCAGGCCTAGCAGACGTTGTAACTTCAAGACTACCAACAGCATTATTTTCATATGAAAAGCTAGAAACAATTGTATCTTCTACTTCAATATCAGCTCCTAAAGTTCGCATAGTGGCATTCACTTGCTTTACTTCCCCCCCTAAATATCTTAGTAAGTCAACATGATGAATACCTTGATTAGTTAATGCACCTCCATCATGAGAGAAGGTACCTCTCCATGGCGCCATATCATAATAGCGTTGCGGACGGCACCATCGAACTCTAACTCCAATTACTCTAATATCTCCTAACTCACCATTAATTAGTGCTTTATTTACACGCTGAACAGCAAGATTGTGTCTATTTTGGAATATTGGAAAAATTTTCAGACCTAACTTTTCAGCAACGGAATAAGCTTCATTCAATTGAGATGGCTTCATAAATGTTGGCTTTTCTACAATAATGTGCTTATTGTAGTTTCTCATCACATCAATGCTATGCTCAAAATGCATACCAGATGGTGTAATAATTGCAACTATATCGATATCAGTGACTTTTTCAAGCATTGTATGATAATTTGAATAAGCTGGAACTTTAAATTCATCTTGATATACTCTGGCTTTTTCAATTTCTAAATCACAAACTGCCGCTAACTCTAGGCCTGAAGTGTTGATAATTGCACGACAATTATGCCCTGCAATTCTTCCACAGCCAATTACTGCAACTTTAAAAACTTTCATTATTTTAAGACTCCATTTTTTACTACATTAGTTATAGATTCAACTATAGGTTTAAATCTTTCTTTAGTGGTTGTCGAAAACCTACTATATCCCTCCAAACAAGGATTAGTGAAATCTTTACGATAATAAACTTTACCCTCTAAGATTTTATGAACTTCGTTTGCATACTTTCCAAATCTTACATGAGCAAAATTTCCATAGCTCTCATATGATGACAGTCCAAGATCCTTCATAGAATCCTGAAAATATTTTTTACCAGCATTAACCCTATTAACTGATTGCAACATATCTTTTTCATGATCTAAAAGAATTTCAATTGCTTTTGCAGAAACATTACCTATCTCGTACATCGGTCTTTGTTTATGGAGTAGTACTGTTAACTCATTATTGGCTAATGCATAACCTACTCTTAGTCCAGCAGCTCCCCAGGCCTTGCTAAAACTTCTGACAATTACTAAATTTTTATATTCATGAATCCACGATGCAGAGGTTTTTTTATATAGTGGATGATAAGCTTCGTCTATAAGCATTAATGCATCAATATCAGAAGCGGTATCAATAATTTTTTTAAGATCTAAAGAAGAAAAAACTGTTCCGGTAGGGCTATCTGGATTTGGTAAGCAAACCATTTTAGGTCTAATTTTCTTGATAGCTTTTATAACTCGATCAACTTCAAGTAAAGGGCCATTATCTGACTTCTCATAGTCTAGCCAAGTGACTTTAGCACCATATATTTTTGAATAAACTTCATACATTGCAAAAGTAGGTCGCGATGCTATAATACCATCCCCTGGTTGAATACAAGCTTCAAAACAAGCCCTAATAGCTCCATCTGACCCAGCAGTCAGTAAGACATTCTCTGACAAAACATCTGAAAATTTAGCAATTTTTTCATAAAGGGTATCAAGCTCTGGATAACTAAAAACAGATTCAGCAGTAATTTTTGATAAAGATTGCATAACTATCTTATTCATTTTTGGATCAGCACACTCATTTTTGTCTAGCCAAATCTTTTGCATCGACCTATGTTCTTGATTTATCCAGTTTGGGCGCGATAAGCTTTGTTTTGAAATATCTTTACGGAGAATAGGTATTGATTTAGACATGAAAAAACTCTTTAGTTATAAATTTATTAATCATAAGCAGGCTTCATTATAAATAATGTCTAAATTTTCCATCACTCTGTTTTTAACCTTGCCATCTGCCAGAATATTATTGGTAATTACTTGTAATTCCAATAACTCTGTGTTAGTCAATAATTCACCGCCATTCGCAACTGTTTGAACCATTTTCTCTAGCTGAATATAAGAATATGCAAATATATTACAATTATTGTAATTAAAGTAACCACTTGCGAAATAATGACTTGAGTTTGGTATGTAATCATAATATAAAACTCTTTTTCCAGTAGCCATAACCTCATCTCCAATAGATGTATATTTCGCTATTACTAAGTCAGACTTAGCTGCGAGTTCATATTGTTTATTTGGCGAAGAGTAATCAACATCAACCCAAATATTTGAAATTCTATTTACCATATTTAATACGTCTTTAAAGAATGGAATTATGGTCCACTCACTATCTTTTCCCCTAATAACAATATCTACTTTAGGTAATTTCTCTGCTAGCTTGCAGAGATCTTTATAGTAACTAGCATTCGCTTTCCAATTATTTAAAACATTAAGTCGATTATCATCAGAGTCAGAAACTGAGTGGAAATCAAATGCAACAATAGTGAACCTATTATTTTTATTAACAATATTTTCTTGATAGTCTATCAAGATATCTGATCTGATCTGACCACACGCGATGCAATTATTTACAAACTTACTATTTGACTTTTCAATTACTTTACAAACTAAATCACTATTGCATAAATAAGTATCAACTAGAAAAGGGTAATGAGGAAAAAATGTTGGTAAAAATCTCTCTTGTACTGCAATTGTTTTTATTTTTAAAGACTCAAATGACAAAGAAAGTATTGTTGGAAAAAGAATTTCATAACCAACCAAAACTAATTTAGCACTATAATTCTCCTTAATTAATTCTTTTGTAGAAATGAACTTTATACAATTAATTAAAAAAACAAAAAATAGAACAAAATCTTTTTTTAAAAAAAACAAAGTTTTCTTTAATCCAATTTCACCTAATATATAAAAGAGGCATTTAAATAGTTTTTCAATTCCTGCTTTAGGAAGAATGACGGTTGAAATATTATTATCTCTGTAATGTTTAGATTGGATTTCGCTTATATTTATATTTTCTAATTCAATATGAAGAATATTAGATGGCAAGAATACTGAATTGATGTCCTTGCTATAAAAATTATCCTTAACGTACAAAGTTTGGTTTCCATAAAATATACTCTTATGGGGGAAATAAAGAATCTTATACAAAAAAGTATTTATATGATTATTTATAAATGATGCTTGGTTAATATTGCTCTTAGTATTATTGATTGATAAAATTCTTCCAATAATTGAAGATACTTTATTGAATAAAGCTCTGATGAATTTTAAACACAAAGTGAATAATATAAAGAGATCAGAAGAAAAAATTGGCTTAACTCTTAAATCACTATGTTGAATTTTTAGAAATTTTTTCTCAATACTTGTTATATCGCCTAGCAAGTAAATTTTAAGATTATCTTTTTTTTGATCTACAAAATAGCCATCAATCCATACAAAAATGTTATTTAATATAGTACATCTGTGCTGAACGTACTCTCTAACTAACAATCTATTCTTTAAATTTGAATCTTTGACGTTAGTAAAAAAAGGAACAAAATTATCAAACAGCTCTTTATATATCCATTCGGTAGTTATCATTTCTATTGCATCAACGATATTTCCACCATAACGACTCAAATCTATATTAATACACTCTTCAAAATTACATTTTTTCAATGATAGAAATTTTATCAATCGCCAGCTAGCTATTTTTCCTGAGAATTCAAAAATATATACTTCAAATTTAAAAAATTTGTAAAGCATTACAATAAAAATATTAAAGATGCCCAGACGCTTTACTACTAAAATTTTTTTCATTATAAAATAATATTTTTTTTTTGAGAATAATAAAAATTATTCCACCAAATGACGAATGAAATAATCATAGCTACTAATAGTAATAATATAATTAATCAAAAAATATTAGCACAACAAATAATGAATTATAGTGCAATTTTAAAGATAAACACCTTCTCATATTGGCCATAAATTTTAATGATCAGCAACACTTTCTCTTTTGTTTTTGAATTATTGGCATATTAACCATGTACTTACTAAAGAAAATATAGCTTTAAAGATAAATTTATTACATTTTAAAAAAACACTATGTGATTATCTTTTCTTTTGCATATACATGTTAATTAATCAAGGTCAGCTAACAACATTTAGTCCAAGTTATACTGATTTATAATTTTTATGTTGCCACCTCTCAATAGGTGTCTTCCAGTTGTCTCCATAAACTAGTCGTAAATATTTTTCTGCACTTACTGGAACTGAAATATCTATATTAAAACGACTGATTGTACTTCTTCCATCAAAATGAGAAAATGGAAAGATATGCATTTTATTAAATGGCCCAGGAACATAAACTTTGTCATGGTATTTGCTTAATGCTATGATATCGATGGCAGCAGGTTCAGAAATTACAACATCAATTCTCTCAGATATAGTTATTGATGATATGTCTCCTTTTTTCCAATATTTTGAATTGCTGTTATATTTATTAGTAGTAATATTATATAAACCAGAACCTTTATTCAATATATCGAAAAACAAAGGGATATGTTGTGACATTATGCATATATCAATATCACTAAACTTTGCAAATTCTTCTCCTCGTTTCAACGCCAGTAACGAAGAATAACTCATCCAATATTCTATATCTTTTTTGCTAGATAAGTTGATAAAATAATGAAGCATTTCGGATAATTTCTTTTCTTTTTTGGCAAGATCATTGATATTAAGAGCCAAATCTGATCGACCCATAACTACAATTTTTTCTTTGTTAATTCCAAAATGACCCTTTAATTGTATAATCATATCGTCTATATTACGCCCAGATATAATTACTTCATCATAGTCAATACTATTTATATCTTCTATATTGTAAATGCTAATATTATCAAATTTACTTCCTACTTTATTAATATCATTCTCTATAAACCCAACAATAATATAAATACTTTTATCTAAAAGTCTATACACAGCCCGGCTATGATAGCTCATACCAAAAATTAATACTCGTTTAGGGATACTCACTATTTTTTATAATATAAATAAATAATTACTATTAAATATTTTCAAAAACTATTTAGAAAGGCGCAATAACATAAAACTTTCGGCAAATTCACAACCAACACTACTACCTCTATATTTAGCTAAATTTTCAATGTTTTTTATAGATCGGGGATGCGGCCACTCTCTCATCTCAAAATTGTAAGCCTGCAAAGCATTAATTTTATGGTCAAAGGCATCTGTTACATCCT
>MDSY01080605.1_pt1 | contig 12587 bp, 13 predicted proteins | sample 811131 | NCBI WGS metagenome assembly MDSY01 (sample SAMN05326643, study PRJNA326480) | marine metagenome | isolation source: seawater | place: Atlantic Ocean: South West | collected 2010
ACATTATATATAATATTTAATACTACGTAAACGTAGTATTACATAACATTATTTCGAATATGTAGTTCCTGTATAAAATGGACGGGGGAAGGAGACCAACCAGGGACGAGGGACGGCAAACCAAAACGAACCTGGGCGCGGGAAGCACCCTCACTTAAGTAGATGACGGGTATCATTCAGATACATAGGTATATAATATGAAGGAACTTTCATATTTCGAAAACTAAAAGAAGGAAAATGTTCGGCCCACAGCTGTTCTCCGCATGGCTTCTCTCAGTGGGCTCTGCGGCCGCACTGGCGGAAGTGGCGGTGTGCCAAGGCGGTGCATGCACGCGTAACGGCGGGCCGCTCCTCCTCGATGCCGCTGCCGTCCTGCTTAGCAAACACACCGACCAGGTCAAGGTGATGAACTTTGCGTGCTCGAACGAGTGCCCGGCGAAGGGCTGTGTCGCCACACCCAACCGGGGCGTGACGCCGAGCCGGACACTCCCGACCGGAGATGCCAACTCGGCACTCAGCTCCGCCTCCGAAATCGTCCATGAGGCCGGGTTCGATCTTGACGAGTCTCTGAAGAGAGCCTTCCTCTCGAATGCTGCCGCTACCGCTCTCCTAGAAGCTGGCGATGCCGGTGAGGCTGAGGCGCAGTTCAGTGCGGCGCTTGCGGAGGCGACGGATACGTCTCTTGCACCCGCCCATGCCCCCATCGAGGGCGAGCCCGCCGTTTGGGAAGCGTCCGTCTGGAGGGAATCTCTTTTTGACGCGGAGCTGCGATGCGATGACTCCGCGACTGCCTTTGAGTTCGCCACGTGCAGCGGCGGCGAGCTGCAGCTGATCGACGTGCTGGTGGACGGCGTCTCACTGAGTGGAGAATGGGAGGGCGATCTCGGCGAGGGCGCCGACGCCGGCACCTTCCAATTGAACATGAGAGATGACGGGAGGGGGTTTCTCGGGGTGCTCACAAGTGAGAGTGGCGGCCAAACTTCTTGGAAGGGCCGCCGCGTGGCCACCACTCGCACGCGGCGGACTGAGCGGCCGCCATGGGGTGTGCGCTGGGTCTACTCCGCCTTTCAAGGGCGTAGCCGCGCACGCCTCGCGATTGGGGACAAAGAGGGGGCAGTTGAAGATGCAAAGGCGGCGGTGGCGCTCTGCTGTAGAGCGCCCGCAGCATATTCATTGTTGGCCGAGGTGGCAGGGGCGTGTGGGGAGGAGGGGCTCAAAGTAGAGGCAGAGGAGGAGCTCGCGTGGCTAAGGAGTTGAGGAGGGTGCGCGCAATTCGTCTAGGCGGAATGCTTCTGCTTGAATCATCTGATTCATCGACTTGATCACGAGAAACGAACTTTGCCTTTGGCTTCAGGTTTAGCAAGCACGTCTTCCAAGTATGTTTATAGAAAGAGAATATACGAATACTGATACTCCATACTGATTCTCCGAGTATTACACGGTGACTGCAACTTCCAACTTGAACTTGAACTTTCAACGCTTGAACTTCAACTTGTTCACCCGCACTGACACTAGCACTAGTGTGAGCACTCTCACTTACTATATCCGTCCACCCCCGAGTAGAGGAAGTTTGCATAACTGACCGTCTCCATCAGATCAGGATCCTTGTCCTGCTCTTCAATCTCATTAAAGATGGTCTCATACGAACTCTTATCCTCCTTGCACCACTTGATGAGGCTCACAAGGGCGGCGGATCGCACCGGTTTGGAGAGCAGCTCGAGCTGATTCGCCTCACGCAGGATCTGCAACGCCACCGAGAGCCCAACGCCACTCGATGCACACGCACGGAAGAGGGAGTCCATGCTTCCCTCAGCAACCTGAAGCCGCTGATCTTTGATCTCGCCCCACACCTCGAGGGCGGCGGATGGCTCGTCTTCGAGACGCTCGCAGAGCACCTCGCCCAGAGTCTTCGTCCGATTGCTCCGACCCCAAGACGCGCCGCGAGATTGGCGCGCTGCGCCACTGCCGCCGCCACACGCTGCATTTTTCGGCGCTGTGCCGTCGGCGGAGACCCCCCCGAGTTGGAATTCATCTGCTTCCATGAGGAGCTCAAATGCGTCGAGCACGTCCACAAAGCACGGCATTTTCGAGCTCTCCGCCGCTGCCTCCGCCGCCTCGGCTGTTGGCTGAGCGTCTGGATGGGTCTGCTTGGCGAGTTCATAAAAACGAAGCTTGATCTCTCGTCGAGAGGTGCCGAACGGGAGCCCAAGCACCTTGAGTGCCGCAGCAGGGTCACTCCAGCCCGCTGATGCTCTCGTCCCGTAAAGCCGGTGCCTGCCACGCATGCGCTGCGCGATCGCCTGGCAGGCGCGACAGGTCGCCATCGAGGAGCGCGGCTCCGGGCTTCCGCAACTTTTCGAGTGAAAGTGTTTACACCAGGGTAATAACACCGCCAAATTCACTGTTGACGAACCGCCTCCATAGTGACCGCCCGGTCTCAACACTTTGACCACACGCGAATGAGGTTGCTGGCCAGCTTGGCTTCACTGCTGGCGCTCGCGACGGAACAGGCGGCGGCATTTACCCACTCCTCCCACATCTCCGCGGCGGCCCATCCCACCGGCCGCGCGGTCGGGGCACACCGTCTCGTAGGCGATGCAAGCGCGGGTGACCAGTACTGCGCTGTCCCCGAGCGTGAGATCAGGACGGAATGCCGTGTCGACTACGCGCGTCTCTGTGGTGGGGGTTCGACCAACGGCGCGTCGCTCGCACGCATGCTCGAATGCTTCGACGCCCGCATCCATCAATCGTACATCTCTCCCCCATGCGTCCATGCGCTCGAGAGCTTGACCAAGTGTCTCTACTCCCCGAAAGCGCTGGCGCCCTTCGAGCTGATGGTCTTCCTCCTGCTCTGCGCCGTCTCGGGAACGTGTCTCTGCGCCATTGCACGCTGCCTCGCGCGCTGCCTCGCCACATGCCAACGCGTGCGCCCTGCGCCGCTCTCTGAGCAGAGTGACCTCAGCTCGGCATTGAGCGATGGGGAGGTGATGGGGGGGGAGATGTTCGCGGAGCCGGGTCTTGTGAGCAAGAGTGATGGAGAGGGGGGAGATGACGCACACGAGACATTACCGAGCTACACAGAGGCCGTCGAAGGGGCCACGCTCTCTCGGAATCGCGCATCCACATAAGTAAGTACATAAGCCCGGCAGCCTGCGATTGTAACCGCCATCGATTGTAGCTCCGCTATCGATCCTCTCGACCGAGAGTGCGCGTGCCGAATGAGGTAGCTCAGGAATTGGATTCGAGCGTATAGCTGAGCCACAGACTTTGGAGTTGGACCTTTGATGTGTCTGATCACCTTGCAATGGACATGTGCATGTAGTAGCTATATCTACTTTCGAGGTCAATTAGCAAATAGAGAAAATCGTATGCGAATGCGTGCAGGCTCCGAGGCTGCAACAAATGTAGTAAGATGGAAATATCGTCTACTAGTTATATGATGATTGCTTCGTTCCGGGTGCGTCGATCTAGTTCGCTAATAGTTGCGAGAAGGAGAAGCACCAAGCAGTGATATATATATAGTATATAATAGTGTAAATTTTAAAATATACATATATATATAATATTAATATATTATATATATATATAAATATAATATAAATATTTATATATATTAGATATATGTCACGCGCATGTCTCTGACTGCTGATGCAGCCTGAATCTAGCTCTAAGACATACCAATATTATACAGATCTGTTTTGACTTAATTGCCCGGCCCTACCAGGAGTCGCAGTGGCCGCCTGCAAAATTTGTACATCACACGTGCTAGTAAAAACAGCCTAAGCGTTCAAAATTTGTACATGCGTCTTCCCGCTAGATAGTCGCACGATGGCTAACCTTGAGAGTGCAGTTCTGAGCGCATTGGAAATGGCCGTCTTGCGTGCTCTCCCTCGCACTTTGACCATGTCCGCATCCTCTGCAGAGGCCGATCCGGTTGCAGCCGCACTCAAATGGAAGCCGGCGCCGCAGACGCTCACTGTTGCTCGGTACTCAGCTTCAGCCTGGAGCGCAGGTGGCACAGGTGCGTTGAAAGTCTTGCATTCGAGAGTCTCTACAGAATGGCTCCACCCAGTGGGCCCGAGAAAATGGTTCGCCGCGTTGACAGCCTGCGACACCTTGAGCGGCTGCCCTTGGATTCGGAGCTTTCGTTGAGATGACCTGCTGAGCCGCCGCATGTTCAGCCGCCGCGCGTCCAGCGTGCACCCGTCGAGCTCTTGGAGGCAGTTGGAGCATTCAGAGCGTGAGAAGAACTGGGCATACGCGTAATGCCTCCCATCGCTGCTCTCATGCAGCTGCAGCTGCGTCAGCATGCCGCACTCACTCAGCAGCGCGAGCAGCTTCTCATGGGAGGTTTGCGGCGAGATGCCATTGATCACGAGGCAATTGTCCCGGGTGAACTCTTGGTTGGTGAGCAGGATGACCTCAGCCGCATGTGCAGCGTGGCTTGAACTTGAGCTTGAACAAGAGGCCAATGAGTCCGCATGGCAGGCGACGGCAGCCATCCCTCCGCTGTTTCACTCGGCGGTTAAAGTTAAAAGTATCAGAAAAATGGTGGCTTATTTGTGCAGGGGGGTCTATGTGGAATTTCATTTGGGCGAGGCGAGAACCAATCCATTTTTTAGCAAAGGTGATCGCGCACCCTGGGGGGCTGTCGCCTGTGTATCGGCCCTGACCCCGCGCGCCTCATCATGCTGCACGGCTTCAGTTTCACAACTGAGACGCCCTGGATCGTCAGCCTCCTAGCTGCACTGTCAAAAATCGCCACCTGCTGCCGCATGCCTTTTGCTGACAGGTGCTTTGCTCGCGTGTTGTGCAGAATTATGCTGCCTGCCCTTACCTTCTACGTTGCTACGGCTGCGGCCTTCAGCCCTGCGGCTCAGATGGGCGTCTCGCGCGTCTCCGCTCAGCAGCCCACCGTTGAGATGTTCACCGGTGGCGTGAAGAGCAAGCCCAAGACTTCTGCGGACAAGAAGAAGGGCCTTCTTGGCGCCGGCAAGGCTGCCTCCACCAAGGCTACCGGCAAGCGCGGCATCTCGACCAAGCGCTCCGCCTCGACTGTGCGTGACTACAACCGAACCGCCCCCTCCCGCCATTCCAGACCCTCTCACAAACCCCTCTCTGCGCATCTGGAGGCCTCCATCCCTCCTCCTGTTTTTTGAGCGGCCAATCAACCCCTCCTCCTCCCCCCCCTGTCTCGCACTGATCTGATGTCTCCTTCTGATGTTCTGCAGTTCATCGACGTAACCGGCAAGGAGTACGTCGAGGTCGACACCTTCGTCCCCCAGTACGATGAGATTGGCGTGCTCCCGCCTCTCGGCCGTTGGGATCCGCTCCAGATCAGGGAGCAGGGCCCCGAGCGCTACCGCAGGTTTGTCGAGATGGAGATCAAGCACGGCCGCCTCTCGATGGCCGCCTTCCTCGGCGTGATCACCACCTACAGCGGCGTCCGCTTCCCCGGCTACCTCTCCCTCTCCGAGGAGATCAAGTTCTCGGACATCCCGGGCGGCGCCATCTCCTCGTGGGCCGCTCTCCCCACCGCGGCCTGGTTCCAGATCGTCCTCTTCATCTCCTTCTGCGAGATCTCCCTGCTCAAGCAGGATCCAGAGAAGGCGCCTGGAGATGTTGTGCCCGATGGCTGGGCCTGGGCCCGCTACCCGGACGGCTACGACGTCTGGCTCGGTGACGGCTCCACCAAGCAGGTCGGCGAGGAGGAGCTCATCCTTGGCAAGACGTGGAAGCTCAACGCTGAGCGCAACAACGGCCGCGCCGCCATGATGGGCATCACTGGCATGCTCATCCACGAGTCCCTCACTGGCAACCCGGTCTTCCCCATCGGTGAGACACTTTAAGTCAGTGCCACATCGACGCTTACGCGGGGGCATTGCTTCTCTTGGGACATCTAGTGGCGTGATATATCCGATTAAATATCGATATTGTTGATCGTTAACTGACAGTAATATGCGAATAGTTATTATATATATTTATATAGTAATTTCAAATTGAAATTTCAATTTGTAATTTTAAATTTGAATTTCAAATACAAATAGGACCTATTATTTCTTATTTGCGAGCGATCGGAGATAGTAGATACAGATACAGATAATATGAAGAATTATTAGAATGATTCTTCAAACCGTGTGCAAGCTGTTGCCTACGTCGCCGTATCTGCCGTTTCCGTCTCGCCGCAGATCTTTGCAAAGTCTCGCAGCAGCCGCTTCAATCCCAGCCTGTAGCGCAACGCGGTCTGAGCTCTCGCTCGAGCAGTGACCTTCATCTTCTCCTCATTCGTAGAGCACAGACCTGTCCCACCCGGCGCCACGAGATCGCGCAACTGCTGCTCGTCCTGCTCGTATCTCGTGGGAAAGTCCGCAAGCTCCTCGAGCGCCACGCTTCGTGCGAGCTGCCGAGCAGCAGCCTCGAGCTCCCGCTTACGCTCTGGTCTCAACCACGCTGGCGGACTGAGCACAAAGTGTCCCGCCTCAGCATCGAAGAGGTCTTCGAAGGCGTCGGCCTCCACATCAGTCGCCACGAGGAGGGCGCAACTGCTCAGAAGATGCCTCGACCGTCCAAGCGGTGCCGGTCGCGCGGCAAGCGGCGCCTCTGCAGCGTCCGCCGCCTCGAGCAGCGCGAGCCTTTTCGAGATTTGCATCTCGGAGAGATCTCGCCGAGATGCGACGAGTTGAGCGGGGGAATCGAAGAGGGTCACGTACTCTGCATCATTGGGCTCCAGGATGAAGCCGTGCGACGCAAGCAGCTCCGCATTCCCCTCCAGTCCGTATGGCACGCGCACCTCTCCGCCTGACACGCACGGGTACGCAGCGCTCACGACAATGTCCTCACCATCGACGCGCCACGGCTGGGGCGGCTCATCACAGCCTTGGGCTTCCCACGCTTGAGCCTCGGCGGCGTAGCGCCACGGAGGCTCGCTCTCGTGGTTGAGCAGGTCGGCAAATGGGACGAGGGCGCGCAGCTCCCTCTCGGCGCCACCGGCCTCTCCGCTCCGACTCAACACAAAGGAGCGCGAGTGAACCACTGCGAGCGCCCAGGCCCATTCAGCGGCAGTGGAGCCTGCGGGCGCACGCAAAGAGGCGATGCGACGGCGGAGCTTGCTCACAAGCTCGATCGCAGCCGGGTACTGAAGCTCCGCCACCTCGGCCTTACTCCAGAACATTGCTGCGCCAGGGCTCTCGAGAGGCGGATGCGACGAACCGTCCTCAGCTGGCCAGCCGAGTGCTTGCGCGGCATAGGTGCGCCACGGCCCACGCGTGTCCTTAGCGACAGCTTGGATCAGCCGTCGCGCCAGCGCTCCGTCGTCCGCACTCGCGCGAGGCACGGTGATCGCTGCAGCGAGTGGGATACGGGCGAGCTCAGTGCCTCGAGCAAGCTGCTTGGCGGCGAGGATTCCGCGCAAGCCATGGCCGTCGACGTTGGTTGAGACGGTGACCACAGTCCCGTACGATGGGCGCACGCCGCAGTCGCCCCAGAGCGCATTCCAGCCATGCGCTGAGGTCAGCGCAAGGAGCGGAGGGAACATGGCTTGAAAACGCTGTTTCGCATCCGATTTCTGTTTCATACTTATAGACCATCCCAAGAGATCATTCTTTGACCCCCCCCCCCTGTCTGGAAGTCGATTGCAGCGATTTGCGATTTTGCGCGAAAAAAATCGGATTGTCCAAGGAGCCAGACGCAATGCTTCGTTCCCTCTCCTTGGCGTGCACGGTTGCGGTCGCGCATGCGGCGTACCTGACGCCGCAGCAGGGCGTCGGGATGCGCGTCCGTTCCGCCATAAAGCAGGATGGCCTCGCGCCCGCGCGCGCGGCACAGAGCGCGATCGCGATGGGGCAGCAGATTGTCGTGACTGATGGCACCGACTCCTTTTACGAGAGCCGCACCGTCTTCTCGTCGCTGCACGAGTTTGGAGACTACGACAAGATCATCGCCTGCTCCACCTCGTCCGCCGAAGCCAAGAAGATGCTCCTCTCGCGTAACGCTCGCTACTCTGGCCTGCTCGACAAGCTCGAGATTGTGGACTCGCCACTCGCCGACGCGATGGCCGGATGCGACGTGTGGCTCTCCGTGAACGCGGACGTCTCGGCGGCGAAGACTCAGATCACCGCCGCCAAGAAGGCCGGCGTCAAGCGCGTACTCCTCCTCTTCACCGCCGATGGCCCGGAGGCGAAGCCGTCTGACATCTCCGCGCTCAAGTCGTCGCTCGAGAGCAGCGGGCTCGTCTTCTCTGTGGTGCGCACGGGCAAGCTGGTGAGCAAGGGCACGGGCGGCGGCCTCCTCTGCGGCGAGGTCGCCGACGAGTGCGCCGATGTTCCCAAGGAGGATATCTTCAGATTCGTCACCGAGGCGCTCACGCTCGAAGCAGCCGAGACGCGCCTCGTCTCCCTCCTGCCGACGGCCGACGACACGCAGTTCCGCGAGATGCGGCGCGCGGGGTGCGACCGACGCGAGGAGGCGGAGGCACTCCTCAAGGGCGTCATCAAGGAGAAGAGCGCCGACGAGGTGGCCGCCGAGGAGGAGGCGGCTGCCGCCAAGAAGAAGTCGGAGACCAAGACCGACAAGCCCGAGAAGGAGACGACCCCCGAGGAGCTGCAGATGCTGCTCGAGCGCGCGCGGAAGGCGGGCGAGGAGAACAAGAAGCGGATGGAGGAGGAGGAGGCCGAGAAGTTGCGCAAGCGCGAGGAGCGCGTCGCCTACTTCAAGGCGGCCGATGATGCGGCCGAGGAGAAGAAGAGCTATCCCAAGGACGACGACGACGACTCCGACACAGACAAGGACGAGCCGGAGGCGCCCAAGGGTGACGCGGGTGACGGTGCACCGAACGACTCCGGGAACGGCGGTGGTGACAGCGGTGGCTCCAAGGATAAGCCTGACGAGCCGCCGCTCGCCCTCGCATAGAGCGTCGGCGAGTTAGGGCAAGGAGCGTCGGCGAGTTTTCCCCCAGGACTTTTGGAGCTTGGCTCCGTCCGCCTGGTCGCTTTTGTACACGTGTCGCATGAGTACAACGTCCCGCATGAACATATGCCAGCATGCATGCCGTACGTGGATCTCGATAATTCTGATTCTTATTATTCCATTATGATTATCATTCGTTATTCTAATTCTTCTTTTGGTTATGGCGATCAAATATTAATTTTATATATCTAATAGATAAAATTGAAATATATCTATCCTATTATATGTACCTGTATTATGATTATGTACATATTATGTGCGTATGGATATCTACTATAAGAGATTCGAGAACATGCGAGACGTGTGCGTACGTCGTAAGTATATATGTACTACTACGTATCTAAGAACGTGGACTATATCAATCATTCTAATCTGCTCTAGAGGTCATTCTATCAACTGGACGCCCGCGCCTGCTCATCTTGATGACGGCCCACTCGGACGCATCTCCCTCTGCGGCATGCCACTCCGTGCTCATCTCAAACTCGCCGATAGCATCCATCTGTTCGACGAAGCGCTTCTCGGCGCCGTGTCGGTGCGGGAAGCCCAGCACACCGAGCGTCTCGTCATCGCGCATCAACTCACAAAAGGTGCGTGCGAGCGCCGGATACTGGTCGGGATCATAGAGTAAGTCGGAGCCTATCACGAGGTCCCACGGCATAGCGAACTCAGCATTGATTGCCGCAGCATGCTCGGGATGGTTCCATTCGAACGGACGCACCTGTGTGCAGAAAATGGCGCCACGTGATACACATGGGCACAAACTCACCATGCGCAGCGCTGTGAGAAGGGGTGGGTGGGTGGGCGGGGGGGGGCGACGAGTGTGGCGACGCGCCTCAGGCAAGGCGGCGCCCAGTGTGCTTGAGTTGTCGAGCACATTCTGCCGAAGCCACTCGAGCGTCGTGGTCGTCGATTCCTGGTGGTCAAATTGGGAAAGAGAGAAGCCGATATCTGTATGAAGCATGCGCTTGTGACATGTGGGGAATATGCAAAATGGGAGAGTGAGAGAGTGTCGGAGACTTCACACCTCCGAAAGGTTGACGGCGACGTTGGGGTCGGTCATGACAACCCGCGCGTTGCCGAGAGCTGCGATGCCGAGTCCGAGCGCACCCACTCCTGCGCTGAGCTCGAGGACTTGGAGTGGGGCTGAGGACGGCTGCCCACGCCGCGCCTGTCGCTTTCGGAGCGATGGGGCGAGTACCTGCTCATATGTATCCATCAGCCGGAGGGAGACGGGCCAGAGCCGGAGGCCGGTGAGATCGGCGCGGCGCTCACCACGCGCCTACAGTCGTTGGGTCCATCAGCAGTCAACGCGATGGCGGGCGCTCGAATGGGCGTGGGTTATTGTGGAGGACTGCCTGCTCTACTGGCGTGTCCATGAAATGTTGGCGGATGCGGAGCTCAGTCTGCTGGCGGCCAACGTGGAGCACGCGCAGCGGTGCCTTTGCCCGTAGAGACTGTAGAGCCATGCCTTTCTACTGCTCCATCCGCATCGAACTGCCACTGCCGTCCTTCAGCGGCGCGGCCCGACGCTTCAAACGAAAATGGAGACAGGAGTCGAAAAAGTCCTTTTTTCCTGGTAAATTTCTCCCGCATTGGAGATATTTTGCTGTGGACGGTCCATCAAGCATGGGCATGCGCACGGTGCTGCTCGCCGCGCTGAGCCTTTCTGCGGACGGTTTGGTGCCGTCTTCGAATGGACTGGTCGTGGACTCACAGCAGCTCGCGGGGCGGGCGCCGAGCCTCCTCATTGCCGCTGCCAAGAAGAATAAGAAGAAGGGAGCTCCACCGGCAGGCAAGGGCTTTGGCGAGTCCAACCAAAAGACGTCATCGACGCGGCCATCAGACGAGGAGGAGCCGCCGCCGCCCGCTGCAAAGAAGACTGCTAAGGATCCAGGCCAGACCCCACGGCAGAGGACTCTGATGAAAGCAAAGGAGATCTGTGATATGATGGAGAACCATCTGCCGGCGGACTCGACAGCAGTCGTCTGTCCATGCGGGGGCCAGGGTATTGGCGACGGGAATGCGTACGCTTCGTGTTGCGAGCCATACCATCGCGGCATCAAGACAGCCGAATCTCCCATGCGGGTCCTCCAAGCGCGCTACTCTGCATACGCAGTACGGCTTCCTCTCTACCTCATGCAGACGACAGCTTCAGAGAGCCCCGAATGGCATGCCGATGGGGAGCGTTGGGCGTTGCAGCTGCATGAAGAGGGCATGTTCGACGGGTATCAGCTCCTGCAGCTCACCACCGGCCCCGTCGAGTACGGACCATCTGGCGACGAGGCCTTTGTCGATCTGAAAGTGAACGTCGTGCGGCTCGGCGACGGCAACGAAGGCGTCATGTGGGAGCGCAACCGTTTCATCAAGACGGAGAGCGGCGAGTGGTTGTACGCGAATGGGGAGCTCGAGGTGGTGAATGATATGCGCGATCCGAGCGAAGAGGAGGTGATCGACGTGCTCGTCAAGGACATCGAGGTCCAGTGCGACGCCCCCGGCGATGAGAAGCTTGAGTGCGAGACCTTCTGGGAGGGTGAGGTAGAAAGAGGGCAGGGTCGGAGGCTCTCGTCTCGGGGTGTATACATAGGGTCGAGCGATGCGTGGGGTGAGGAGTGGGGTGAGGAGTGGCGGAAGCGCTTCAGCTGCTGGTGGGTCTCCCTCGCCCCACCCACACAAAGCGCACTCGGCAGCTGCATGGGCGCTCTCGCTCTACATCTCGGCAGCCGACTCGACGCCTCGTGGCGCTCTGCGCAAGCGTTGCTCGGCGGGCGTGTGGAGAGCTCTGTGAGGTCTGAACCTCTCGCAGCAGAACCGGGATGCGAGTGGATCAGCGAGGGCCAACTCAATCTCCCCGACGCTCCCTCCTTCCCAACAGATCTCAACTTTCAGATCCCCCCGATCCCACGGCTGCTGCCCGCGTGGCAGCAGTTGCAGAGCCTCGGCAGCCGGCAGGAGCGGAGAGAGCGCGCCGAGCGCTCTCACCCGCGCTTCGCCGGGCGCTTCGTGGGTGGTATTGCAGCTGGTGCGCTCGCTGGAGCTGGAACACTCGTCTTGGTCTTTGCCGTGCTGCGCACACGCAGATGCAAATAGAAATAGTCCGATCAAGCATCGGGAGCCGGCACGGGCCACATATAGGGCACACGCACGCCTGGCTGATAGTCTCATAGGCAGATATACTTCATTCCGTACTCCATGATCTACAGCTGCTTAGGCAAGGTGTTCATCACGGTGTGAGTGTGAGTACGTATGCGGTATAGGTTCCTATAGTAGCTATACTACTATAACTATTACTATATAAATCTATCAAAATGAAATGATCAAGGATATAATGATTGATATGACGAAGGACGGATTATGTTTCAATATTCATATTCATTAAGATCTCATCAGCATATACTATGCAGCTAGACTGGCACATACAATTGTCGGTCTACAACTTGAACTTCTTTCGCGTTGTTGTTTCTCGCGCAAGCCACATGTCGCTTCTCAATCAATCTTGATGGGTATGGCGGTGTGTTGCTTCTTTCGCCAATGGCAGAAGCCCGAGAGAGCCGCATCCTTCGGCTTGAGCGTACATCCCATATCGCGGCAGAAGATGAGCCATGAGGAGTACCTTAGGGGGGGGG
>MDSY01080016.1_pt1 | contig 12583 bp, 12 predicted proteins | sample 811131 | NCBI WGS metagenome assembly MDSY01 (sample SAMN05326643, study PRJNA326480) | marine metagenome | isolation source: seawater | place: Atlantic Ocean: South West | collected 2010
AAAAGTTGAGCACATTGAACATATTGTGCACTGTGCATGCCTGATGAAAGTATAAAATGTCCATCTAACAGCGCATTAGTTTCTTTTAAAATTTTCAAGGATTCTTCGTATGAAAGCATTTTTTTTTTCTTTATGTCTAACAATTCTAAAATTCAAATTTTTTTGTTTAATTTGACTTATCAAGTTTGTAAAGTTTTTTAAATCGTTTATTTGTATATCGAATGAAAAATGAATGAATTTGTCTTTTTTCCCTAATAACTCTACATTCAAGATGTTACATCCATTTAAACCAATAATAGTACTAATTTCTCCTAATACACCAGGTTGATCTGGCAAATCCATCACTAGTGTACTTTTGTACTGCTTGTTTTTTTTAATCCTATTATCACCACCTGCTTTATCTTGCCAATACCTTCTTATGGCTGCTCTCGCTTTTCCAGTCTTTGAAGAAGAAATCCAATGTAAAGATGGAGATACATTTTTTGAATTAATTATTTCTATTGTGTCTCCGTTGTAAAGAATAGATTGCAAGGGTGAGTTACGTCCGTTTATTATACATCCAATTGCAGTATTACCGATATTAGTATGGACGGCATAAGCAAAGTCAATTGGAGTTGCGTCTTTTGGCAGTTTAATCACAGCTCCTTTTGGAGAAAAGCAAAAAACATTTTCTTGAAACATCTGTAATTTGGTAAATTCATAATAATGTTCAGGGTTATTACCTAATTCCATTATTTCCACCAGATCTCTAAGCCAATCATATTCTTTCCATGACGGATCAGAAAATTTTTCAGAAGATTTATATTTCCAATGTGACGCTATTCCCCTCTCTGCAAAATCATGCATTTCGAAAGTTCTGATTTGTATTTCTACTCTTTGTTTTTTAGGACCTATAATTGCAGTATGTATTGACTGATATTTATTAATCTTAGGTGTAGAAATATAGTCTTTAAACTTAAAAGGTATTGCTGAATATTTGCTATGAAAAATTCCAAGCGTTTTGTAACAGTCAGAAATATTTTCAACTATTATTCTAAAACCAATTATATCACTTAAGTGTTCAAGAGAAATTTTTTTATTTTGTATTTTTCGCCATATAGAAAATGGTGTTTTTTCTCTGCCTACTACAGTTGCGGTGATGGCATTTTTTTTTAATTGTTGAATCAATTCTTTAGATATCTCTTGCAGGTTATCTGCTCTATTACTTTTAATAAATTTTAATCTTTCTGTTATTAAGTCTCTAGCTTCTCTATTGAGAACTGAGAATGAAAGATCTTCAAGTTCATCTCGTATTAAATTCATACCCATTCTTCCAGCTAGAGGTGCGTAGATTTCCATTGTCTCTTTAGCTATTCTTTTTTTTTTATCTTCAGATTTAAATGCTCCGATTGTTCTCATGTTATGTAAACGATCAGCTAATTTTACTAATAAAACACGTATATCTTTTGAGGTTGCTAAGATTAATTTCCTAAAATTTTCTGCCTGAGAATTATCAGCAGCTTTTTCTTCTAAAGCCGATATTTTTGTAACACCATCAACTAAATCTGCTACTTCTTTGCCAAATTCTTTCAAGACAACATCGTAAGTTGCTTTTGTATCTTCAATAGTGTCGTGCAATAAACCTGTTATTATAGTGGCACTATCTAACTTTAATTCTGCCAGGATATCAGCTACTGCTACTGGATGAACAACATAAGGAACTCCAGAAAACCTTTTTTGGTTTTTGTGTGCTTCTAAAGCAAAATTAAATGCTTTACTCAAAGGTGCGTTAGAAGAAAATTTATTGTAAGACTGAATCTTTGATAGTAGCTCTTCACTATTAATCATTATTCAATTGTAACACGTTCTTTTATTCTTGTAATCTCATTCCTTAATTTTAAACTAAGTTTTTTAATTAAAAAATCTATTCTTTTGTTGAGTATAGGGTGTGTCCATGTAGGTGATAAATCTCTAATGGGAAAAAGTACAAAATTTCTTGAATGAGCCCGAGGATGCGGAATTGTAAGATTTTTAGATTTACAAATCTTTCCGTTGTGGTCAATTAAATCAATATCACATGTTCTTGGTTGATTTTTAATACCTCTTATTCTTTGTAGTTTTTTTTCAATTTTATTAAATTTTTTAATTAAACTTTCTGGAGAATAGTTGCTTTTAATTTCTATTCCTATGTTTAAAAATTTTGGGTTTTTTTGATTAGGATATGATGGAGTCTCATAAATACTCGATATTTTTGAAATCTTAATATTCTCTAATTTAATTAATTCTAAAGTTTTTTTTAAATTAAAAAACCTATCGCCTTTTAATGATTCTAAATTAGAGCCTATATTTAAAATAATCATTTTTTGGAATTACTGAATATTCTTGCTTTTTCTCTGTTCCAATCTCTGTTTTTTTTAACTTGTCTTTTATCGTAAATTTTTTTCCCTTTTCCAATAGCTATTTGAACTTTAACTTTTCCTTTTTGAAAATAGAATTTAGTCGGTATTAAGGTTAAGCCTTCTTGGTGTATTCTCCCTATTAGTTTATTAATTTCTTTTTTTTTTAATAATAGTTTTCTATCAATTTTTGGTTCGTGATTATTATAACTTGATTGTTTATACGAAGGAATGTGTGAATTAATTAAAAAAATTTCTCCATCCTTATCGATAGCATAAGAATCAATTATACTAGCTTTTCCATCTCTAATTGATTTTACTTCAGAACCTTTTAAAACTATTCCGGCTTCTAAAAATTCTAGAAAAAAATAATTAAAACTAGCCTTCCGATTAAGACAAATTATTTTTTGTCCAGGAAATTCTTTTGCTTTCATTAAATTAATTTTGCATGATGAAGAGCTTCTTGAATACTTTTTTTTGTAGCATCGGTCACTTGAACTAAAGGAAGTCTAACATCATTTGGCGCAAGATTTAATAAAGATGCAGCATACTTAACTGGGGATGGATTGCTCTCTATAAAAAGAGATTTATTTAAAGGTGATAAAATTTTATTTATTTCTTCAGCTCTGGACTGTAAGTTATGATCGTTTCTTGATAAAGAGGCATTTTGCATTTCAGAGCATAATTTACTCGCTACATTCGCGGTGACACTTATACAGCCATGGCCACCTCTTTTATTAAATTCTATTGCGTTGCCATCTTCTCCTGTTAGCATAATTAAATCTTTACCCATTGCTTTAAGCTGCTGATCTGCACGATCTAAATTACCAGTTGCATCTTTGACACCAGCAATATTTTTTAATTCAAAAAGTCTAGTCATAGTTTCAACAGACATATCAATTACAGATCGAGATGGTATATTGTAAATAATTATAGGAATTCCAACATTGTCATTAATCTTTTTATAATGTTGATATAATCCTTCCTGTGTAGGTTTGTTGTAATAAGGTGTAACTATAAGCAATCCATCTGCACCTGCTTTTTCAGCAAACTTAGAAAGTTCTACGGCTTCAGCTGTTGAATTAGATCCAGTACCAGCAATAATAGGGATTCTATTTTTACATTCTTTAACAGATAAATTAATAATTTTTCGATGTTCATCATGAGATAATGTCGGAGACTCGCCTGTAGTGCCTCCTGGCACTAGACCGTGAGTGCCATTTTCTAAATGATGGTGAATTAAATTAATATAATTTCCCTCATCTAGCTTGTCATTTTTAAAAGGTGTAATTAAAGCTACAATTGATCCTTTAAACATATAATAAAATAATATAATTAATTTTTACTTAATAAACTTTATGCTTTATCTAAAAAATAGTCTAGTAAATTTACTAATATTATTATTTTCTCTGTTTTTTTTAACTAATTTATCAGCGGAAGATGGTACTTTTATTTTTCCAAAAAAAAAGATTATCTCAATAAAGGTAGAGGAAAAAAAACTAACTACTAGTGAGAAAATTAATAATATTGAATCATTTAATCTCCCTCAGAAGAAACCATTTAAAAAAAAAATTGCTACTAAAAAAGATCTAAAAACAGATAGTCAGAAGGTTAAACCTGTGAAACAAAAAGAACTTGTAAATAAGATTGTACCTACTAACCTTCCAAAAAAAAAACCAACATTAGAAAACAAAAAAAATTCTCTAAAAGTAGAAAAGCCATATTTTTTAGAAAAAGAAACACAACAAAAAATTAATGAAATAAAAGAAAAAATTAAAATAAAAGAAACTGAACAAGTTTTAAAACCTGGTAATATTTTTTTATTTCCTTCAAAGAAGCCTTTAGAATATGCAAATTTGCCAACTAAGGTTCCGATTAAATCGAAAATTTTAAAAGATAAAGATTTCCGTTTGGCTAAAAATATTTTTAAACTCATTAAAAAAAGTAAATGGAACAGTGCTTTAGAGCAAACTAAGAAAATTAAAGATAAGGAATTTAAAAATCTAGTTACTTGGCTCTACCTTAAACAACGAGGTAATCAAGCTACATTCAATGACTATGAAAAATTTATATCGAATAATTCTGATTATCCTAGAATTGGTCGATTAAGATACATGGCAGAACATAAAATTATACTGGATAACAGTACGGCCAAAACAATTATAAATTGGTTTTCAGAAAATGAACCGTTAAGCGGAACAGGTAAAATTAAACTAGGCGAAGCTTATTTAAAAAATAAAAAAACTGAATTCGCAACAAGTCTTATAAAATCTGGATGGGTCAATGCTGACTTATCGAAAAGAGATGTTAGATACTATAGAAAAAAATTTAAAAAAATTTTAACCACACAAGATAACCTAAAGAGAGCAAATTACTTGGCATGGAATAACAAGTATTGGGATTTAAAAAGAATGCTTCCGTATTTACCCAAAAAAGAAAAACTTTTATATCATGCACGGTTTATTCTTATGACCAATTCTTATGGAGTAGATAAAGCTATTTCAGAAGTTCCTAATGATTTAATTAACGATCTAGGTCTACAATACAATAGACTTAAATGGAGGACTAGAAGAAATAGACTGGAGGGGTCTCTAGAAATTTTACGTAAATTTCATGGTGAGGAAACCTTAATTTATCCCAAACTTTGGTGGAAACTAAGAGAAAATATAACTAGAGACTTAATTTATGCAAAAAAATATCCATTAGCTTATGAAGTTTCTAGCAACCATCATTTGAGTGAAGGTCCTGAGTTCGCAGATGCTGAATGGATTTCAGGTTGGTTAGCTTTAAGTTTTTTAGGTAAAAATGAATTAGCTATAAATCATTTCGAAAATTTCTATAAAAATGTTGGTTATCCAATTAGTTTAGCTAGAGGTGCTTTTTGGTTAGGTCTGGCATATGAAAAAAATAACAATATGGAAAAAGCAAAAAAATATTTTAAAGAAGGTTCTAAATTTACTAATACCTATTATGGACAGTTAGCTTTTAATAAGATTAAATTGGGTCAAGATTTTAAATTATCACCTGGACACAAAGTTAAGGAAGGGTATGAAAAAGAATTTAATAAAAATAAATTAATTCGCCATATTAAACTTCTCAAAGAAATAGATAAAACTGAATTTAGTAAAGATATACTTAAACATTTAGCAACATTAGATGTTGAAAACGGTAGTGAAATATTAGCTGCTAAATTATCTACTGAAATTGGCAGATTCGATTATGCGATACAAATTTCAAAACAAGCTTCTTATGAAAAAAGATTTATAAATTTATATAATTACCCTGTAATTTCTATTCCAAATGAAATTAATCGAAAACAAATGCCTTCACAAGAATTGTTATTAGCAATAATTAGACAAGAAAGTGAATTTGATGCTCGGGCTAACAGTCATGTTGGTGCTCAAGGCTTGATGCAGATCATGCCAGGTACAGCAAAATTAGTAGCTAGAAACCTTAAAACCACTTACAGTAAAAGTATGCTAAAGAATGACCCTAGTTATAATATTAAATTAGGTACTTACTATTTTAACTCACTTCTTAACGATTATGATGGTGTATTCCCTTTTGCTATAGGGGCTTATAATGCTGGCCCTAATAGAATTAAGTCTTGGGTAAAAAGATATGGAGATCCAAATAAAGGTGAAATTAATTTTATAGACTGGATTGAGTTAATTAGATTTAAAGAAACAAGAAATTATGTTCAAAGAGTAATTGAAAATATAAATGTTTATAAATATATTTTAAATAAAGAATCAATTAAAATTGATAGTTTTTTTAGACAATAGATAAAACATAAATTAATCAATTTTTATCGCTTGTTTCTTCCATTGCTTTTTCTATATTAGAGTAAATATCCTCTTTTTTTTTTTGTGACTGTTCTTTGTAAAATTTACCCGTTCCAAATATTGATGAATCAATTGTAGCTGTGTCTATAAGACCTGCGGAGCTAAGCTCGTCAACATTTGGTAGGTCTGTAAGACGCTGTATGTTAAAATGATGCAAAAAATTGTCTGTGGTTGCGTATTGTATGGGTTTACCAATAACATCTTTTCTTCCTGCTGGCCTTACCCAATCAAGTTCTAGCAAAGTTTCAATAGTATTGGTTCCAAATGCAACCCCACGAATTTCTTCAATTTCAGATCTAGTAACAGGCTGGTGGTAAACAATTATTGCTAATGTCTCTAATGTTGCTTTAGACAATTTTTTTTCTGTAGATTTTTGAAGTGCCATTAGGTTTGCTAAATCTTTAGATGTTCTAAATGACCACTTATCTTTTATACAAACTAAATTAATACCTCTCAAGGAGTAGTCAGATTGTAAATTTAATAAAATTTTTTTAAGGTTATTCGTACTCTGCACTCTCTTTTCAATAGTTTCGATATCAAGAGGTTCATCTGCGGCAAAAAGAATTGCTTCAACTTGTTTTTCTAATTTGTTTAAATTTTTTGGAAATTTTACAATATTATTAATTTGGCTTGTCTTTTTTTTCATTTAAATAATTTTTTTAATAAGGACTTTTTCAAAAAGTTTCTTTTGAGTTATATTTGTTAGGCCTTGTTTTGTTAATTCTAAACTTGCAGAAAAAATACCAGCTAAGCCACTTTTTTTTAATTTTTTACTAAAAGTAAAGCCTTTAGGTATTAAATCTTCAATATCTTTCCAGTCAGCAATATCTTTGAAATTATTCTTAATTTGTTTCATTCCTTCTTCTGTAGTGAAAATAGGAAGTTTGGGTATACTGATAGTCTGAAAAGCCTTTTGCATTTTTATATTGGCATAGCACTTTAAAAGTTCATACAAACTAACTTTATATATTGGAGTATTTATTGACTTGATTCCTCCTTTCATGCCTCTGTAAAATATATTTAACCCAATCCTGTTTTTTTTAATTAACTGATCAGATAATAATCTGATTAATTCTAACTTCTTTAATTGTAATTTAAGTTTTTCAGCGACTTCTAAAGCTTTAAAATCATCTTCTTCATCCTCTGGTAATAATAATTTAGATTTTAAGTAAGCAAGCCAGGTAGCCATAAGTAGATATTCAGCGGCAAGCTCTAAATTTAAATCTGAAGTCACTTTGATATATTCCAAAAATTGATCTGCAAGTTTAGTTATAGATATTTTTGTTAAATCAACTTTCTGAGTTTTGGCTAAGTCCAACAGAACTTCAAGAGGTCCCGAATAATTAGGAATTTCAACTGGTATAGAGTTATTTATATTTGATTCCATTGACTAATTTTAACTTAAAAATTCATAAAATTCTGATGTTTTTTTTAATGTATGGTTGTCAATATAAGGCATTTTTTTCAATAATTTCTCCATCTCTAGAGTGTTCCCGGCACAATATAAAACCAAATTACAACCGGCTTTTAATGCTAAATGTGCATTTTTTATTATATCGTATTTAAGTGCTTTCATGGAAATGTCATCAGAAATTAAAATTCCTTTGAATCCAATTTCTTTTCTAATTATTTTTTTTATAATTCTATTTGAGTGTGTAGCGTTATTTTTATTATCTATTCTAGTGTATAAAATATGAGCAGTCATTGCGAAAAAACTTGAGGTATTCTTAAAGCATTTGAAATCTTTTTTTTTAAATATTTCAAGGGATGTGTTGACTCTCGGTAAAGCAAAATGACTATCAGTGCTGGCACCGCCATGGCCAGGAATGTGCTTAATTACAGTTCCTATTTTATTATCTTTATAAAATTTCACACATAGTTTTCCCATTTCGTTGGCTATAAAAGGATTTGTAGAATAACTTCTATTGCCAATAATCTTATGAGTATTTTTTTTAATTAAATCTAAAACTGGTGACGTATTGATGTTTATGCCAACTTTTGTTAAAATTTGAGATAAACAATTAATATAAGTCCTATAAAAATTTCTACCTACTATCTTGTTTGCTTTGTAAATATCGCCAAAATATTTTTGATTATATAGTGAGTTATCGAGAAAATTGGAAAGCCTTGAGACTTTACCTCCCTCCTCATCAATTAGAATTGGATATTTTTTATCTTTTATTGTTTCTTTAATACTTCTTGTCAAATTTATTAATTGTTTCTCAGAAATAATATTTCTCTTAAAAAGAATTATACCCCATGGTTTTTCCTTCTTAATAATAATTATTTCTTTTTTAGATAATACTGGACCTGAAATACTAATTATTGCAGCTTTTCTAGTCATTTATTTTAAATAGATTCCAGTAATTTCTTTTTATTTTTTTATTATCATTGTAGCCTGAGTTAAACACAATTACATCTTGAGTATCATTTTTTAATAAAGGCAAATTTGATATATTGTCTTTAATTTTTAAATAAATATTAGTTCTGTTTAAATAGATTTTTTTTTTATTATAATCTGAAAAATAAGTTGAAATAATTACAAAAATAAAAAGAAAAATAAATATAAAAATTAATACTGAGAAAAAATTTTTTATCATTACATTTTAGTAGGTAAATTAACTCCTAAAATTTTTAATCCGTTTTCAATTGTTATAGAAACTAATTTAATAACAGAAAGAGTATTTTGGTTTTTAATTTTTCCATTAATAATAAATTTATATTTTGGGTCTTCGTTTCCTCGGCTCCAATATGAGTGAAACAATGTTGAAAGTTCGTATAAATAAAATGATATACGATGAGGTTCGAATTTATTTGATGATGCTTCTATCACTTTAGGCCAATCCAAAATTTTCCTAAATAAATATAATTCAGATTTATTTAAATCAAAATTTTTTTCATCAATTTCAAATTTATTATTAGCATTTATTTTTAAAGTTCTAAATAATGAAGATATTCTTGCATAACAATATTGAACATAAAATACAGGATTTTCTCTAGTCTTTGAAAGTACTTTGTCAAAATCAAAATCTAATTCTACGTCATTACTTCTACTTAGCATCATGAATCTAACAGAATCTTTATCAACTTCATTTAGAAGTTCACTTACTGAAATAAAATCTCCAGCTCTTTTTGACATTTTATATGGTTTGCCATTTTTAAAAAGTTTTACAAGTTGGCAGACTTTACATATTAAGATTGTTTTATCAGCAGACAGGGCTTTTGTGGCTGCAGTAATACGTTTAATATATCCAGTGTGATCTGCACCAAGAACATTAATTAAATAATTATAACCTCTTGATGTTTTATTAGAATGATATGCGATATCATTAGCAAAATAAGTCCAGGATCCGTCATCTTTTTGTAAGGCTCTATCAGTATCATCGCCAAATAAAGTTGATTTAAAAATTAATCTCTTGGTCTTTTTCCAGTCTTTATTTTCTTCTCCTTTTGGTGGATTCAAATAACCTTCTTCTACAAAATTTTTTTCTTTTAGAAACTGAATAGATTTTTCAACTAAATTCTTTTCGACAAGTTTTTTTTCTGACACAAAAATATCATGAGAAATACCTAGTGCGTTAAGATCATTTTTTATAAGATTCATTGAATGTTTTAGAGCTTCCGTACTCAGGAAATTAAAGTTTTTTTTAAAATTATTAATATCAACATCTGGAAATTCTAATATAATTTTTTTCGCAATATCAATTACGTAATCACCAGGATATAAATTTTCTTTTGATATAAATTTTTCTTTATATTTAATTTCTCTTAATCGATAAAAAACAGATTCGGTAAAATTTATAATTTGATTACCGTAATCATTTATATAATATTCTTTATCAACTGAATTTCCGTTAAAAATCAACAAATTAGCAAGAACATCACCAAAAATTGCACCACGAGAATGTCCAACATGCATTGGTCCAGTTGGATTTGCAGAAACAAATTCAATATTGTATTTCTTATTTTTACTATTTGAACCATACTTGTTGTTAGATTTTAAAATATTAAGAATTATTTTCTGATATGACTCAGGAGAAAATTTAAAATTAATAAATCCTGGTCCAGCAACTTCAATAGATGAAAAATCTTGCATGTTATCGTGAATTATTTTTTTGATAGACTCTGCTAGTTTTATTGGCGACAGATTAATTTTTTTTGCTAGAACTAAAGCAATATTTGTCGATAGATCAAAATTAATTTCTAAAGGTGGAGTTTCAATAATAACTCCATCCATAGCGATATCCGGTGTAATATTCAGAGATTTACAATTTTTCGTAATTAAATCTTGTATTTTTTTTAAGTATGTTTCAAAAATATTCATTTTAAAGAATTATATAAATCAATTGCATATCTATCTGTCATACCTGCTATAAAATCACAAATATTTCTTTCAAAATTATTTTTTTGATAAATTGATTTTTTCAAAAATTTTGAAGGGTTTTTTTTAATCTTTAAAAATAAGAATTTTATAATTTTTTTCCCCATATTTGTTTTTTTAAGTACATTTCTACTAAGGTACATTCGTTCTTTTAAAAAAGATTTAATTGATAGATCAAATAAATTCATTTCTTTAGAAAAAAAAACTATTAATGAATTGTGATTATAAATATCTTTTATACTTTTTATTTTTTCTTTTTTAATATTTTTTTTAGTATTTGTAATAATATCTTTTACCATTTCATTAACTATAGCTCTAATAATTTGTCTAATCACTAATTCAGTTCCTTTTTTTTTAATAAATTTTTTATGCCTACTAATTATTTGAGATAAAATTGGTATATTTTTTAAATCATCAATTGTGTAAAGGTTTGCTCTTAAGCCATCCTCAAGATCGTGACTGTTGTAAGCAATATCATCTGAAATTGAAGCTAGTTGTGCTTCTAAAGATGCGTTCGTAGTATAATTAATTTTTTTTTTAAAAAAATTTTTTCCTAATATTTTGTCGTATTTTTCCAAATCTTTAATGGGACCATTATGTTTCACTAGGCCATCGATAGTTTCAAGAGATAAATTTAAACCTTTAAAATCATAGTATTTATTCTCGAGTTCACTAACTATCCTAAGAGTTTGAATATTGTGATCAAAACCACCGTATGACTCCATACATTCATTTAGTATATTTTCACCGGCATGGCCAAAGGGAGTATGGCCTAAATCATGAGACAGACTAAGCGTTTCACACAAATCTTCGTTTAAATTAAAATGTTTAGCAAGTGTTCTTGCAATCTGAGCCACTTCTAATGAATGCGTTATTCTTGTTCTAAAGTGATCACCTGATGTATTTACGAAAACTTGCGTTTTATGCTTAAGCCTTCTAAAGGCAGTTGAATGTATCACCCTGTCACGATCTCTTTGATAAGGTGTTCGCAGTGGATTTAAAGGTTCATAGTAAATTCTTCCTCTTGATTTAATAGAAACTGCTAAATTCGAGTAATGTAGTGTTAAATTTTTTTGCATAAGAATTAGTAAAATTGTATAATACATTATTTATAAAATATGACTAATAAAATTGAGTTCACAGAAGAAGCTAACAAGCAAATAGCAAAAATAACATCTGAGAAAGGTAAAAATTCTTATTTTCGAATTTCAGTTCAGGGTGGAGGGTGCTCTGGTTTTAAATATAATTTTTCTTTTGATGAAAAAATCGAAGCTGACGACATTCTTTTTAACAATACAATTATAGATAAAAATTCATTAGAAATAATTAACGGTTCTATTGTGAATTATAAGAAAGAAATGATTGGAAGCTCATTTACAATAGAAAATCCAAAAGCTACATCGTCATGTGGATGTGGTTTATCATTTTCTGTATAAATGAAAATTGCCTCATGGAATGTTAACTCGGTAAGGGCAAGAATAGATAATGTTTTAGAATATGTACGCTTGGAAAAACCTGAGATTCTTTTTCTTCAAGAGATAAAAACAGAAAATACAAATTTTCCATCTGATGAATTTAAAAAATTAGGATATGAATCTTATGTGTTTGGTCAAAAAAGTTATAATGGAGTTGCTTTCATATCAAAAATAAAAATAGATTCTATTAAAATAGATTTTATAAAAGATGATTTAAAACAATCACGAATAATTTGTGGTGATATAAAAATAAAAAAAAAAAGAATAAAACTAATAAATATTTATGTTCCAAATGGTAATCCAATTAATACCGACAAATATCTATATAAAAAAAAATGGTTAGATAAATTTTTAAAAGCAGTTAAAAAAACTCTATTAACAGAAAAAAATATAATTATTTCTGGAGATTTTAATATTATTCCTGAAGAGATTGATGTTTATGATCATAATAAATTTTTAGATGATGCATTGTATAAAATTGAAATTAGAAAATACTTTAGAGAATTG
>MDSY01023567.1_pt1 | contig 12577 bp, 8 predicted proteins | sample 811131 | NCBI WGS metagenome assembly MDSY01 (sample SAMN05326643, study PRJNA326480) | marine metagenome | isolation source: seawater | place: Atlantic Ocean: South West | collected 2010
AAACTTCATATTTTTAACCGTTGGGGGCAACTCCTATTTACATCAACAAGTCCTAATAATCAGTGGGATGGAACTTATTTAGGTAATCAATGTCAGGTTGATGTTTATGTTTACAAAATTGTTGTGACAGGCTACTACAAAGAAGGTGATTTAGATAGAGAAAGGTTGGTTGGGAGAGTCACCTTGCTCAGATAATTTATTTTTATGTTTGATTTGGTATGTCATTTTGTGCTTTTAGCACTAAAAACCATTTCTTTGTAAAAAGATTTCTAATGATTAAAATTTCTGATTTCGATTATAAACTACCTGAAGAGAAAATAGCTCAATTTCCTATAGATAGAAGGGATGAGTCGAAATTGTTAAAATATGAAAATGGTGATATAACCGAAAAAGTTTTTAAATCTATTCATGAAGAATTAGAAGAGGGAAGTTTGTTAGTTTTTAATAATACTAAGGTAATACCTGCTCGATTATTTTTTAAAAAAAATACAGGAGCTGTTATCGAAATTTTTTTACTTGATCCTGTTTATCCTACTTCAGAGATTGTTGTTGCGATGGAAGCAACAGTTGAGGTTGTTTGGAAATGTATGGTTGGAAATTTGAAGCGTTGGAAAAAAGATCAGGTTTTATCGTTAAATATTGATGGTATTGAAGTTAAAGCTGAACTAGAAAATCGTGAATTACGGCACATTAAGTTAAGTTGGAGTCCTAAAGATAAAACTGCTGTTGAAATAATTCAGATTATAGGTAAAATTCCTATTCCACCATATATGAATCGTGAGGCAACAGAAAAGGATTCTGAAACGTATCAAACGGTTTACGCAAAAAATGACGGAGCTGTTGCTGCGCCAACAGCTGGATTACATTTTACCGAGGAAGTTTTTAAATCTTTGGATTCAAAAAACATATCAAGAGAATTTGTTACGCTGCATGTAGGTGCCGGTACATTTCAGCCTGTAAAAGAGGATGGAGATGTTTCTTTACATAACATGCATTCCGAGCAGTTTGTGGTGAAGAAATCGGTTATAGAAAATTTGATTAAATCAGAGGGGAAAGTTACTGTAGTTGGGACAACTTCGATGAGAACATTGGAAAGTTCATTTTGGTTGGGTAATCAAATTATTAATGGCCAATACACAGGAACTGTTTCTAAGCTTGAGCCTTACGAATCCGTTAAGGTTTCTTCTTATTTAGAATCATTTGCAGCTTTATTAGAATATTTAGAGGCTAATAATTTAAATGAGCTTCATGCAAACACGGAAATATTAATAATTCCTGGTTATGAATTTAGAGTATGTAATCAATTAATAACTAATTTTCATCAGCCTGAAAGTACTTTAATGCTTCTTGTGGCCGCTTTTATTGGTGAAGATTGGAAAAAAATATATCAATACGCTTTGGAAAATGAATTTAGGTTTTTAAGCTACGGAGATAGCTCAATTCTAAAACGCTTAATTTAGTTTTAATTTGTGCTAGTGTTACAGTTGTTTTAATTTTATTGTTTCAAATTCAGGAATGTTATTTAAAACGGAATGTCGGATAAAAGTCTTTAAGAATTAGATCAGCTTTTTTTTTGTAAATGGTACTTGTAAAAAGAATATTTTGGTAAAATATTTTTGGTTTAAAGGAGTAAAATACTGTATTTATTCTCAAATTTTTTAGTGAAATATTTTTTAAATTTCTTAATTTAATGTTGGTAAAAATTTTAAATCAAAATAGTAACAAGGCATCTAATTATATTTTGTTCAAGAACTCTATTATATTACTTTTTATATTTGTAAGCTCATCAAACTTTGCTCAGGACAGTATTCCAATAGATCAAATGGATTGGAAAGACTTGGTAAATATCAAAGTAACTTCAGCAGGAAAAAAAGAGCAATTTATTAAGGATGCTCCAGCCAACATTATTGTAGTTACTTCGAAGCAAATTGAAAATAGAGGATACCTGACGCTTCAAGAAGTTTTTAAAGATTTGCCTGGTTTTGATTTTGCTGTTGGATTACCATCGGGAGAATACCCCACTCACTTTCTTTTTAGAGGTACAGGAGATGTGGGACAAACAAAGTTTGCTTTATATGTGGATGGTATTTTGCAAAATGATATTTCTAACGGATGGTTTAGGCATATAGGTTATAATTTTTCACTTGCAAATATTGAACGTATCGAATTAGTAAGTGGTCCAGGTTCTGCTTTGTATGGTTCAAATGCTTTTGCAGGTTTTGTAAATATTATAACCAAAGAGGGTTATAATCTCAAAGACAAAAGGTTTCAAGCTACATCTAATTCATTTGTTGGTTTAAACAATACTGTCCATCAAGATTTCAATGGATGGTTGAAATTTAAAAATGAAACTTCATTAAGCTTTACTGGACGCTATTTTCAAACAAATGGGGATAATGGACAAGGTCGGTTTGATCCTGGTAATTATTTTAATAATAATAACGAACCAGATTCAGTAAGATTATTAAATGGAGGTTCTTTAGGTAATACCCTTTTTAATGGGCAAAAAAAGCCATTGAATGATGGCTTTAATACTGGTATTAATGACTATTATTTTCGTACAAGAATTAATAATAAAAACTTAGATTTAACAGCTTCTCATTGGAGAAAGACAGAGGGTTTAGGAAGCTACGTTGTAGGATATGAATATTTTGCAAACGATGACTCAAAAGATTTTAAAGCAAATCATTTAGGCCATTCTTTTGACATGAAGTATTCATTTTCTCCTTCTTTAAAAACTAAATCGACAACACGCTCTTATTTTATAACTCAAAAAGTACTTCCAGAAACTGGGTTTTCTTACACTTATAAATTTCAGGATGTTCAATCGAATGATTCAGTTGTTCCAAATTATAAGAAATCATACGAAAGTGAAGGTTATTTAATGGGCTTAGAACAACAGATTGATATTAAACATGGTGCTAGGCATCATTTGATTTTTGGTGTTCAATTAGAGCAAAAAATAAGAGAGTTTTTTAATATTAGATATATTACCGATTCTTCTAAATCAACGCTTTCCTCGATAAATCAAAGTATTGATCTAAGACCTGTTTTTTTCTCTGTAAATGGAGCTGTTTTTGCGCAAGAGGAATATTTAATAAGCACAAATCTTTTACTTACAGCAGGATTTAGATATGATTATGATGAATTTTATGGAGGGATTTTTAATCCGAGGATTGCCTTGGTTTCTAGGAAACGCGAAGGGCTGAATTTTAAATTACTCTTCGGTCAAGGATTTAAAGCTCCTACTATTTTTGAATTATATGATGAATGGAGAGGTAATTCAGCTTTATTACCAGAGGTAATTCAAACGAGTGAACTTGAATTTAGTTATACAAAACCCAATTTGAATTTAACCTTAAATATGTTTGCTAATAATTTATATAATTCAATTCTTGTTCAAGAAAATTTAGATACCATATCAAATCCAATTGGTAAGGAAGGTCAAAAGGCTGAGCTTTATCAAAACAATGGTGAATCCGCAATTATTGGCTACTCATTAAGGGGGGCATGGGCCCCTTTTAAAGAATTTTATTTTTCAGGAAATTATCATTTTTTAGTTAATAATAACCTCAAGTCTGTAGATAATGTAGCGATGCATAAACTTAACTTTTCTATGAATTATTTTCTTTTTAGTAAACTGAATATAAACGTTAGAGGTAATTGTGTCGGGAAAATTAAGGCCCCTGCTTCAAATTTATATTTTTATGAGAAAACTGCACAATCAGTCTCGGATGTTGGCTATAATTACGTTGTGGAAGACGATGCAGATGGTTATTTAGATGGCCACTTTTTAATGCATCTTACATTAACAGGTAAAAATCTTATCACTTTAAAAACTTTCCAATTAGAGCCATTTATTAAACTTAACAATATTTTTAATGTTAGGTATGTATATATTGGTCGTCAGTCTGGAAGTGGAGTCCGACCTGAGTCAAGTATTCAGTCTACTGTTTTTAACCCAAATGGATTTATTCCAGCCTACCATCCGCAGCAAGGAACTATGCTCCTAGTAGGTTTCCGTTTGAAATTTCTATAATTAAGCAACCTATTTAATTCGTTTCCGTCGCATCATTTGTTACCTTGCAATTCTTGAAGAAACTATTCTTTTTAATATTAACAACTTTTCATTTTTCCATCTCAGCACAGCTGATTATAAGTGGAACAGTAACAGATGAAAGCTCGGGTGAGCAACTATTATTTGCGTCTGTTTTTAATCAAGAGTTAGGAATTGGAACGGTCACAAATGAATATGGTTTTTTTACGCTTTCTGTTCCTTTAGATACAGTTGAAATAAGTATTAATTATCTTGGTTATGAACCAAAATCTTTTTTGGCCCACAAAAATAATTTAGATAGCCTAAAATTTACGCTTAAAAAATCAGCTAATGAGGTTGGAGTCGTAAAAATAAATGTTTCAAGAACCCCACAAGAAGAAATTCATAAAAGCACTCAAATGAGTGCGATTAAAATTCCGGTAAAAGATATTAAATATATTCCTTCATTGGGGGGAGAAACCGATGTGATCAAGGTTTTACAATTGATGCCAGGCGTTCAAAAAGGAGGAGAAGGAGGAACAGGAATGTATGTAAGGGGAGGAGATGTTGACCAAAACTTAGTTTTATTGGACGAAGCACCTGTTTATAATATTGGACATTTGTTTGGCTTCTTTTCTGTTTTTAATCCAGATGCCATTAAGGATATGACACTTTATAAGGGAGGTTTTCCTTCTAAGTACGGAGGTCGGTTATCGAGTATATTGGATATAAGAATGAATGACGGGAATGTAAAAGAATTTCATGGGAGAGGTGGTGTCGGATTACTTAGTTCAAGATTAATGTTAGAGGGTCCAATAAAGAAAGATAGGGGTTCATTTATGATTGCGGGTAGAAGAACTTATATTGATCAAATATTTAAATGGATAGGAAGTTTTTTACCCTATTATTTTTATGATTTAAATGCTAAATTTAATTACAAAATCAATGAAAATAACCGTATTTACCTTAGCTCATATGTGGGTAATGATTTATTAAGTTTTAATCAAAGTGAAGTGAAGGAAAATGCCTTATTTAATTTTGGTTTCACATTAGGTAATATTACAGGCACAGCGCGTTGGAATCAAATTATTCATGATAGGTTATTTGCTAACTACTCTTTGGTATATACAAATTTTGATTATAACATAAGTAGTAAGTTTGATGCTAATTCATTATATATTTCGTCTGCAATAAATGACTATGGAGGTAAAGCTGATTGGGAGTTTGTTAAAAATAGAAATCACAAGTTCAAGTATGGAGGTCTTGGAATATATCATCAGTTTAGACCTAATATTGTAAATACACAAGGAGAGGTTTCGGACTTTTTAGAAACTGACAGAGGAGATATTTTAGGAACCTTGGAATCTGGGGTTTATTTGCAACATATTTATCGTACAGACTCAACAAAATGGGAATTACGTTCTGGAGTTAGATTCTCCGCAGCTAAAGTAAAGGAAAAGAATTACGGAGGTATTGAGCCAAGGTTTTCTACAAAGTACAAATTAGATTCAAATAGTAATATAAAATTGAGTTACTCATTAATGCGTCAATATATTCACTTAGTTTCTTCGAGTAATGTAGCGCTTCCAACCGACCTTTGGTATCCTGTAACTAGCTCTGTAAAGCCTCAAACTTCACATCAGGTTGCTGCTGGATATTCGTACTTCTTTCAAAAATTAAAAACTAACATCACTGTTGAGGCTTATTATAAGCGTATGCAAAATCTAACAGAGTACAAAGAAGGGGCGAACCTTTTATTAAATGATGATTTTGAAAGTGAATTATTGCAAGGAGATGGCGCTAGCTATGGATTAGAATTCTTGGTAAAAAGAGATCAAGGGAGATGGAATGGTTGGATTGGATATACATTAAGTTGGAGTCAAAGGTTTTTTGACGATTTAAATGGTGGTGATCCTTTTTGGGCAAAGTATGATAGAAGACATAGCTTGTCTGTAGTTCAAAATTTAAAATTATCTAAGAAATGGCATTTAGGTGCTGTTTGGGTTTATTCAAGTGGTTCTCGGTTTACACCTCAAACAGGATTATATGCAATACCAAACGCATCGTTAACTGGAGTAGATTGGATTCCTGTTTATTCGAAGAGAAATTCTGTGAGTATGTCACCTTCACATCGGTTGGATATTAATTTTGTTTGGCAAAGTAAAGAGACTAAAAAATTCAGAGGTGAATGGCATTTTGGAGCTTACAATGTTTATAATAGGGCTACTCCTTGGAGAATAGAAGTTCAGCCTGATGAAAATGGAGGTTTCAAATATGTTCAACCTGGATTATTTGGTTTTATTCCTTCAATTGCTTATAATTTCGAGTTTTAATGAAAAATATTTTGAATATATTAATTGCTTCTATTTTGTTGAGCTCATGTCAACCTAAACCGCTAGATGTAAAACTAGATGATTATGAACAAGAAATAGTTATTTCCTCTCAAATAATACCAAATTATCTTATGATGGTAGGTTTAACTAAATCTTTTACTGTTCTTTCTTCAGCGGGCTATGATGGAGGTGGTAATAGCGAGGTTTTTGATAATCTTTTAATTGATTCAGCGCTTGTTACAATTGAATCAGCGTTAGGAATTGATACTCTTTTTAAAATTTCATCTGGATTATATGCAAGTTTAAAGAAATTAGATAGTCCTGGAGGATCTTATCACTTAACTGTTAAAGATTATGATTTAGGAGAAACTGCTACTGCTATGTCTTACATGCAAGAGAATGTTCCCTTAGATACTGTAATTCCTAGCTTGAATATTACTGAAGGAGATACTACAGTAGACATTGATTTAGCTTTTACTGACCCTTCTAATCAAACGAATTTTTATGTATTAAGTGTTTATTCTAGAAATTCTAATAATGGTGGTTTGGATGTCAATACTTTTTTTGTGAATGGTTCAAACAATATTGAATATCAAGAAATTATTGAAGATAAAAATAAAGACGGTGAGATTTTTGAAAGATCGTTTAATCTTAAATCAGTTTCTATTCAAGATAGTTTGGTTGTATTGCTTTCCAGTATAAGTGAAGGGTATTACAACTTTTTAGAAGCCCGAGAGCGTTCAGGTAATTTGCTTTCTGATATTACGAATGAGCCTGTTAATTACCCATCAAATGTAAATAATGGACTAGGTTATTTCAATACTCATTATCCTTCAATTCGATTTTTCGATTTAAATACTTTAATTGAGTAATTAAACACCTAAGTTGTTTTAAGGAAAAATAGTAAGTTAATTCTTTAAGCTCCTATTTATTCGGAATCATAAATTATATACGTGAAAAGAGGTTATTATTTAATAACGCTTCCGCTCATCTTCGATTTTTGTTATTAAAACCGAAGACTGTAAGATTTACATTAGAAATTGGTTCATACTTAAGATAAAAGCCTTTTTTATTTAGTTTATACTATATAGTGTTTATATGCTTTTATTTAATCAAATAATATGTATACATAACGTGAGAAACGGTGAATAAAATTGCCGTTCCTCACGAGCCTAGGTTTATAAAAATTATTCTTTTTTCGAATCAATAATCATTGGCGTAGTACCATCAGTTATTATGATTTTTGTATTTGGAGATTGAGATAATTCTCTAAATACTTCCAAGCTTTTCCATTCAATATTTTCTTTTGTAATTCCCTCTTTTAAAATCTGTTGAGCAATTTTTATTCCCTCAGCTTCTATTCTTTTTCTTTCAGCTTCAGCTCTTTCTCTATCAAGAACAAATTGCATTTGTTGTGCTTGCTGTTCGGCTTTTAATTTTTCCTCAATTGCTCTGTAAAGCCTGTCTGGAAGGGAAATACTTTTAAGCATTATACCTTCAATATTAACACCTCTACCTTCAAGTCGTTCAATCATCAATTTTTTTATGGCCTGTTCGATTTCTCCTCGTTTCCCTGAGTGCATATCTTTGGCATAATATTTTGCACAAACGTCAGCTGCAGAGGATCTAAAAGAACTTAATATTAGAATTCTTTCATAATCTAACCCAACCTCTTTTAAAATCGTTGTTACCTTATCTGGCTGAATATGATAAAGGATTGATATTTCTGCACTTACATTTAAACCTTCTTTAGAGGGTAGGTTTAATTTAACTTCGCGGTTTACTGTACTGGTTCTAACCTTAACTACTTGAGTAATTAAAGGATTAATAGTCATGAACCCTTCAGTTTTCGTAGTTGCTTTGAGCTTACCTAAAGTTTGACGTACGCCAACTTCACCTGGATTAATTATTACACAAGAAGATAAAATTGTTGCTGCTCCAGCAATTAGGGCTAAGTTTTTCATATCTAATTTTTTTAAGTTAACTGATATTTAACAAATATTGTTCCGAAATTTATATTGTATTTTCATGGTAATATGAAAATCCCCACCAATTTGGTGAGGATTTACAGCATCTTGTTTAAGTAAACAAAACACATAACTATGAGTATCTACCTTGCTTTTTGGGTAACGGTAGTATCACCTGATTCTGGTTTTTATTCGATTAGTTGCCTAATTATAACGACGAGTCTTTAAACCGAAACAAAATTCAGTATTAATGAGTATCAGCGCGTAGATTTTTGAAAATAAATGATTGACGATAAAAAAACTTACCAAGAATTATCAGAAGAAAACCAAAGATTAAAAAAAGAATTAAAAACGTTGAAGTGCAGTTTTAATGAAGATTTCCCCGGGTTTTTTAATGATAATAAACATTCAGAATCTATTAAATTTCCGGAAAAAATTAGAGAATTAGGTGCTGTTTTTAATAATATTGAATCAAAAAACAACTTATTAAAAGAGTGTTTTGAAGTCTTGGATAGTTTTGGTTATGGTATTGCAGTTTTCACAAAAGGAGGGAAATTAACATTTAGTAATAAAAGTTTTTCAAGACTTATAGGAATGAAGCCTCAAAAATTTATTGATGCCTATTGGAAGAGTTTTTTTGATGTAGATAATATAAATGCTTCAAAACATATTTCAGGAGAATTGAAGTCTGATTATCCTGTTCATAAAGAGTTAATAATTCCTTCTGTAAATGGTCAGAAATTTTTAAATTGTTCTGTTTATCAATTAAAAAATAGAACCTATTTTTTTAATGTTAAAGATATAACTACTGAAAAAGAAAAGTTGTTAACTATTCAAGAACAAGCATTTTTACTCCGCTCATCAGATGAGTTTATGGCTGTTTGTAATAACGTGTTTGAATTTTCTTTTTTGAATGATGCGGGGATAAAAATATTGGCATTATCGGGTAGTTTCTTAGATGTAAACTTTATTGATTTTATAAAAAATAAAGCTGTTTTTAAAAGTGAGATTATTCCTAAAGTAATCCAAAAAAGGGGTTGGATTGGGGAGTTAATTATTGACAATAAAAACAGAGAATTTCCAGTGAATTGTGAAATAATACCATTCGACAAGAAACTTAATCCAAGTGGTGGTTTTTATATTGTTTTGAGAGATATAACAGAGAGAAAAGAAGCCATCAAAAAACTTGTCGATGCTAAGGATTTAGCAGAAGACAATATGGAATCCCGCCAACAGTTTTTGGCAAATATAAGTCATGAGATAAGAACACCCATGAATGCAATTATCGGCTTATCAAATTTACTTGTTGATACTGGATTAATTGGGAAACAAGCGGAATTCGCTAATTCAATTAAGTTATCAGCGTCTAATTTATTGGTTATAATAAATGATATTCTTGATTTCTCTAAAAGTGAAAGTGGAAAGCTTACAATTGAGCAAGTTAAGTTTAATTTGGATGAATTACTTTTGGGAGTAAAATCAATTTTTGAGCATAAAATAGAATCTAAAGGGTTATATTTTAATTTCGAAATAGATTCAAATATTCCTTCTTATTTAATTGGAGATCCAAAAAGATTGAATCAAATATTGATTAATCTTATAAGTAATGCCGAAAAATTCACTTCGGAAGGAAGTATTTTAGTCGCTACAAAATTAATTCAAAAGAGTAAAGATATAATTAGACTTCAACTTAGTGTTAAAGACAGTGGAATTGGTATAGCTAAAGAAAACTTCACTAAGATTTTTCAGCCTTTTACGCAAGAGTCTGAAAATACTGCTAGACTTTATGGTGGAACTGGATTGGGTTTAGCAATTGTAAAGCAACTAGTTGATTTACAAAATGGAGAAATTTGGGTAGAGTCTAAAATAAATAGAGGTACTTCCTTTTTTGTTGAAATCGAATACAGAATTAAAAAATTAACTAAAGAAAAGTCAAATACCATCCATCTTAGTTTTACAGAATCAAAACTTAAACAGGCTAGAATCATTATGGCTGAAGATTACCCTATGAATAGACTTTTAGCAAAAAGTTTATTTGATAAATGGGGGCTTAATCTAACGTTGGTAAATAATGGTGAAGAACTCTTAAAGCAACTAGATGCAAAAAGTTATGATATTATTTTAATGGATATTCAAATGCCTGGATTAGATGGTTTAGAAGCAACAAGAATATTGCGTAAAAGAGGCTTGAAAACTCCAGTTATTGCCTTAACTGCTCACGCTTTTAAAGAAGAACAAATTCAATGTGCGAAGGCAGGTATGGATGATTTTTTATCTAAGCCATTTAACGAGAAGGATTTGAAGGATAAATTAATAACCTACTTAAATTTAAAACTGAATGATTTATCAAATTCAGAGGTTAAAGAAAGAGTTGAAAGAGTAAATTCAAGTATAGAATATTTTAATTTAAAATACATTAGGGAACTTAGTGCGGACGACGAGGAATTTGTATTAGAAATTTTGGAAATGTTTTTAGAACAGGTTCCTGCGTTATTGAACAAAATGATAGTTAATTTAAACGATGGCCGAAGATCTGATATGGCGAAAATTGCACATAAAGTTCAGACTTCTTTTGCTATGGTGGAAAGAAAAGATTTAAAAGACGGTTTAAAGAAATTAGAAATTTGGGGCAAAGGTGAAGGTTCATTAAAAAACCCAATTGATGAATTTTATTCCATTCTTCAAAAATCTTCTCTTGTTATAGACTCAATAGCTGATTATTTAGGTAAAACTATAGAGGTTAAATTTATTCCCCTTGAAGTTTTAAGCGAAGTAGATGAATTTAAAGACTTAATCGTTGATTTTTCTAAGTTAGAAGATCTAGGTGGTGGAGATAAAGTTTTTGAGAAAGAAATGATAACTCTTTTTATAAGTCAAACATTAGATCAAATAGAAAAAATTAAAAAAATGACGAAAAGTGAGTTATTTAAAGAAATTGGATTAATTGCTCACAACATGATTGCTTCTTTTGATTTAATTGGTTGTAAAATTTTAGTAGAATCATCTAGAAGAGTGGAAGAACTTTGCTATAATTTTAAAGAGGGTCAAAGTATCTCATTTAAAATAAATGACTTCATAGACCTCGCAGTGCTATCTGTTTCAGCGGTTGAGAAAAAGGCAAAGCTTGAAGGGATTTTAAAATAGCTAGTTGGATGTTTTGTCTGAACTTTCAAGTAATGAATTAATTTCATTAAGTTCATCAGATGTAAATTCACGATATTTTCCAACAGGAATATCAAGTGTTATATTCATTATTCGGATTCTTTTTAAAGTTCTAACTCGATATCCTAATTCTTCACACATTCGTCTTATTTGACGGTTCAATCCTTGAGTTAACACAATTTTGAACTTTTTCGGCCCAAGCTGCTTTACAAAGCACTTTCTTGTTAAAGTATCTAAAATAGGGACTCCATTACTCATCTTGTTAATGAAGTGTCTATCAATTGTTTGGTTTACCGTAACAATATATTCTTTTTCGTGGTTGTTTCTGGCACGCAGAATCTTGTTTACTATATCTCCATCATTGGTTAAGAAAATTAAACCTTCACTCGGTTTATCTAAGCGTCCAATAGGGAATATTCTTTTATGGTAATTAATGAAATCAACAATATTGTCAGGTTCCACTCTCGTATCGGTGGTGCAAACAATTCCAACAGGTTTATTAAAAATTAAATAGACATGTTTTTGTTCTTCTGGTTTACCAACAAGTTCACCATTAACTTTTACTTCATCGTTTTCATTAACTTTAGTACCCATTTCAGGGACTTTTCCATTGATAGTAACTTTACCCTCTTGAATTAATTTATCAGCTACTCGACGAGAACAGTAACCAACTTCACTTAAATATTTATTTATTCTTACAGCCATTGTTTCCCAAAGTTAACTTTTTATTTAATTTTGTCTTCAATGGGAGATTTGAAAAAAATAATAATTCTTGCTATCGCTATTGCTTTAGGTATTTTTCTTTTTAGAATAATATTATTTTTGCTGAGTGGTTTATTTGCTATAGCTATGAATCTTATCGTAGTAGCTGCTTTATTATTTACAGGAGTTTACGTTTATAAGAGGTTTTTTAAAAGTTGACATTAAATACTTTTAATTAATTCTTATTATTTTTGAAAATTCGATTTTCAAAAATAATAACATGAAGTCATGTTATTTCATTTCATGTGAGTTTTTATAATGATTTACAATCATTTAAAATTGATAATATTTTTTAATTCTAGTACTAGAACTATAGT
>MDSY01140058.1_pt1 | contig 12576 bp, 17 predicted proteins | sample 811131 | NCBI WGS metagenome assembly MDSY01 (sample SAMN05326643, study PRJNA326480) | marine metagenome | isolation source: seawater | place: Atlantic Ocean: South West | collected 2010
CCCCTCGGGAGCCCAAATGTTAACAAAAACTGTGCATCTTCCCTTATATGGTAAGTTGTAAACAAAAACCGTGCAGGTCAACGGGAAAAAACCAAAAAAGGGCAAATATTTTTCTAAACTTAGGAAGTGTTATCAAAAACCATGCAAGAGTTGACCGAAAGTGATAACAAAAACCGTGCAACATCTCCCCGTAGACGAAAAAATGGGGCGAGTGTGTCCACGGGACAACTATAGGGAACGGTCCACGGGACAGCGGACTGCTTTTGCCCACCCATGGACGAAGTGTGCGCGAACCCGTGGACACATTCACCCCCCATTTTTCGTCTACGGGGAGATGTTGCACAGTTTTTGTTATCACTTTCGGTCAACTCTTGCACAGTTTTTGATAACACTTCCCAAGTTTAGAAAAACCTTTGCCCTTTTTTGTTTTATTTCCATTGACCTGCACGGTTTTTGTTTACAACTTACCATATAAGGGAAGATGCACAGTTTTTGTTAACATTTGGGCTCCCGAGGGGGGTACCCCTTTTTAGATTTCGCGATTTTGCCCCGAGCCGACGCGTTGCTTGGGGGGGGCGTTGCCTGTCGCCAACCGCAGTATTTCAAAAATTCAAAAAACGAATGGACACCATGGCGGCTTTTTGCACGCATCAATGCGAATATAAAAACCTCGCGTCCGGTCCAAATGTGATGACCACAGCGAAAACTGCACCTGCCAGCCTCAACGACGCGGAAGCAGTCCACCCATTGCCAGGCGGCTCGGATCTCTCGCCCACTATCAACGGAGTGATAACTTCGCAGTTGCGTGGCATGCGATTGCACAAATTCCGCGTTGATGACGAGAAACGACGTGGTCAGTACACGATAAAGATGAAGGGTTGGAAGGGCACGATGTTATGTTGTGCAACCCATTATCAGTAGAGGTCGCCGTAAACGGCAAGATCGTGGGAAGCACTGCCGGGGAGCTCCGCGAGCTACTATCACAGCATGCGGTTTCCACAGAAAAAAGTCAATGGGTGCGCCAGGGGTGCTGGATTCATGGTAAGGACTGCCGTGCGACGATAAAGAGCTGCACATCAGTAATCAGAGAACGGCATGTTACCACCGGCAAGGGCGATGAGTTTCAAAAAGGGTTTAGTCGGTACGGAGAAATTCATTACTCCGGTCACTCCACAGTAGAGTTGAGTTGGCCCGTTGTGATTCACGGTATCCCAGAAGTTCTGCAGGTTACGGCGACGGCCGCCTACACGAAGTTCATGTGGGATCCCCTTGCGCACCGCGCGCGGCGAAAAGAAAACTGAAAACGACGACGCCGGTATATGGAGCCGGCTCAGGGGCCACGGCTGACAGCTGACATGAGCCCCCGACGCTCGCCCCCCCGACTCGGCGAGAGCACTTTCTGGGTGTCGGTCCCCTTTTTCATCTGGAACGCGTGGGGGGTCACGGGATCCCTCAGTGCTGCCTCCTCCGAATCCGTCTGGTGGAACGTTCTCTTCGTCCTGGTCGGGGGCAGCGTCGCGTTCGCCGCGCTTCCGGAGAAGGTCGACGTCGCGGGGACGTCCGCAAAGGTCATGCTCGCGGTTATCGCGGTGACCCTCTTGGGACTCTACGTCGCTACGGCGATCGCCTGTACCATCAATGAGTGGAGCGCCGACTGGGACGAGTATGTCGTCTGGATAGCGGCCTCGGTAGGCCACATAGCGGGATGGGCGCTGCTCGTCGCCGCTTTGGCGCTGCGTCACGCGAAGCATAAGTCGTAGGAGCTATAGAGGTAACGCATGGCATCCCGTAAAGAGAAAAGCGATGGGAGGGTCGCATCTGAGCCCGTGGGACTACTTCGTGTCGTCGCCGGCGGGGTCGGAAGCCGCGTACGAACTCGATCCGAAAACAAGATCGTTCGAGCTCGACGGGACGAGTGCTAGTACGAAAAATTGCCTATCTGAAAACGCCGCGTTCGACTCTTGGCTCAACTTTTGCCAGTACGTCGTCGTCGGCATCGTGATAGTCGTTTTCGTCTACGTGTACTTGAGCCACGCGCGGGGGGACGAGCTCGAAGACGACGATGTGCGCGCGCGCGTGGATCTCTGCAGATATCGCGCCTACCACTCGGGAGGACTGCTGTTGATTCTTACCGTGGTTCTACAATACCAATACGGAACTCACTTGAAAATAGAGTTCACCGAGAGCAACGGCGCGGCGCAAACCACGTATCTTTGCGTGCCTCGTTTTTCGGTTCTGACGGACAGCGTTTTGAGCAATCTGGTTATGCTCGTGGCGCTGTTCGCCTACTTCAGCATCTACACACTCAGCAATCGATTGGGACACGGACGACAGCGGCACCAATTTGACGGAGCGCAACAGGAGATCATTTTTTGCGCGATACAGGTACCGGCGCTGATTCTGCTCGCCGTGGCGGCGCTCAACATCCAGTTCGAGGATCGCTGGACGAACGAGATCTGGAGCCCGTCTCACACGTACTCTGCCATCTCCGTCGTCTCGAATACGGGGGCCCGGTTCAACGCAACGTTGCTGGACAACACCGACATGGACGGTCTAGGTTTCTGGGATTTCGGCGTGGCCAATCGCTATTTCGTTTTCTTTTTGTATTGGACGGTTTACTACGTTTTAAACCGCGGCGTCCTGGAATCTTACGTGCGCGTAAGAAATTACTGGTGGATGGAACTGTGGGAAGATGTTCAGACGAAGAAACCGGAGAAAGCTGTTCCGAAATGGGATGTTCCTTGGTTGCGGGAGCCGTACGTCAACTTCCGCGAAGACAGACTGCAAGTCATCAAGAGCGTCGGTTTCGTGGTGATCTATCACGGGCTTCTTCTGATGCTTCCGGTCGGGAGCGCCCTCTTGCTGACATTCTCCATCGCCGTCGACGCGTGCTTATGGAGATGGAAAGCGGTCGAAAACTTGCGTGCGCCCAATAAGGATGAAATAAAAGGTTCCTGGTGCTGCCAAACATGGAACAACTGGATCGAGTGGAGCGCGGACAGGTGCGATCATCGGGAACGAATGGCGGAGTTGGTCGCGGTTGTCAACTTGTGTTGCTGCGTGGTCCTGTTGCAGTTCTGCGTCTTCTCATTCTGCATCGCCTTCCCTCCTTACGACACGCTCGATTTCTTTCATGTGCGCGACAACGGCGACATGAAGTACGCGTTTCACCACCTCCTCTGGATCACGTTCGCTCTGTTCATCCTGCCGCATTTTGCCCTGCTGTGTTACGACGTCCGCGCGCTGTGCTGCCTCAACGCAAACCACGATCGATTCCCCCATGCGGCAACGAGCGACGCGCCGCTGGAGATGCAACCGCTCGTCCAAATGTCGCCCGACGCAAAAAAACTCGACCTCGTCGAGGAGACGCATCCGGCGGATGCGGATGCGGCCGCGGCGCTGCGGTCGCGCGACGGCAACCCCGCGCTCGTTACGTGGGCAATTTGAGTTTATTAGTTTTACGTTCGAGCTAGGGTCGACCGTGCGGTCAAAGGAGAAGCGTGAAGGTAGAGCGTGCATTCCCCTGCTGCGATATGTCGCGCTTCCTCACGACATACAGCCCGTCGCCTTCGATCATGACGATGATGGCGGCGGCAGCCGGCGTATTGTTCAAGGCCGGCCGGACCGTGTTCTCCCACGCCTGCCCCCAACAATTTTGATAGTGAAGGACGGTGTCGCCGTTCGTCTCGGTCCACGTGTCGTTCCATCGGCTCCGTTTCTTTTTGATCAGATACGCCACTCGGTCGTTCACGATGCCGTAGCCGTAAACCTCTTTCGCCTGGCTCTTCAGGGTTGCGAACTGATCAGCGACGTCGTCCATAGTGCGATGCGCGAGTGCCGCCCCGATGCCTTTTTGTTACCAACGTAACGCGTAACATGCCCCGTGTGTGACGCATGCCTGCCAAATGGTATAACAAAACGACCGCTTCCCAGGCGCACCGTCACCCTCGCTATGCTCGGCCCCTCGTCCGTGTCGCTCGGCCTGATGGCCGTCACCTCCACGCACCACCGGCGCGGTGCGGAAACGGGTCACCATCCCGAAGATGACGACGCCTCTTGGGACGTGAGTCGCTTCCGGCAACGAAGGCGCCCCGAAGCCTCCCTCGCTGCCGAAGATGACGGAGAGCCGGGCAATTACGTGGGCTGCGCGCTTCTGAGTACTCTCCGGAACGCGCGCTGCTCCGTTGCGCCCCTGAATCCGTTCGATGCGCTGAGCGATGAGCACTGCGAGCTCATTGCGAAGCGCGTCATCAGCGAAGGGCAGCATCCCAGCGTCCATCTCGAGTTGGCGCTCTTCTCAAGGAGATTTGCCATGATCGCGGAGCGCATATCTGTGATTGCGCACACCGCTGCTGTTTTCACGCGGGGCGCAAGAAACGCGGGGCTTTTGGCAAAAGAAATGGAGACCCAGGCACGCTACGCGGCGTTCGGTAAGGACCACTGCCGCAGACAGAAAATCATCCACTTCAACACGGGGACGTGGTACGGCCGCGTTTCTGCCCGAAAGCGTCCGCACGGGCTCGGTGTTTTCCGAACGAGCGACGGCAGCGGCGTGTACTCCGCCGCGCGTTTCTGCCATGGATTGGAGTCGGGTCCCGGAGTGTATCACTACAAGGACCGGAGTCGCTACGCGGGGGACTTGATGGATGGCAGGCGCCACGGCAGCGGCGTCGCGGAGAGTCTACAGGGAGGCGATCGAATCGTCCGGTGGGAGGGGACATGGAGCCAGGATCGCAAGCACGGCTTCGGCGTGCAGCTCGGGGGCGATTTCCGATTCGCCTTTGGATTTTGGAACAACGACGCGCCGGGTAAGCTCGTAATGTGGGATTACCACACTCCCGATGGGGGTGCCGAGCGATGGTAGGGCTGCGCGCCTTGGGCGGGCAATCCTTTGTTAATATCGATTAGCGCTTATATTAGCGTAGAAGAAGGATCGGTATTGGTGCTCTACCACCCATTCGGTACCGCACTGTAACATCACCGATGCCGCCGAGCGCCAATTGTCGCGACCACATTCGGATCAAGGCGACGCTCAGGCACGACCTGACCGCGCCCCCGTCCGCCGAGAAAGTCGCACCTGTTGGCCTTTACCAAAGCGAGTCGTTTATGGGTCAGCACGACGCAGCCGGAATGGTACCGACGATCATACTGCTGTGCATCGAGCTTGGCTGCATCGGGAATGTGCTGAGCACCTGCCGTCACTGGCTCGCGTGCCTACACTATGAGAAGCAGGTCAGGATGGCTTACTACAGGGCCATGCTGCTGCGACCATTCTGGGACGACGTCAACACTCGTATAGGAAAGGTCGGGGAGAACGTCGACGAGGACTGGGGGCGTTGCCCCGAACGGGTTGTGACCCCTCGTTCTGCGTTCTGCGTTCTGCGTTTGGTGCTTACGCTCAATGCATCGCCTACTCGCAGGTGTCCTGGGAAGGTCCCCATGAGCGGCTTGATCGCCCCACTTGCGGCGGCGGCAACAGCGTGCGCGTATACTTCATAGCGGACGCCGCGCGGTCCTTGGGCTTCGCTACAAAAGTCTCTGCGTACCACCGCAAAGTCTCTGTCGAGGTGCGTTACTCTTCCGAGGAGCAGAATGCGGCAGGGATCTTCACGATTATGCCAACGTGCGAGTGCACCGGTTGCTGCACAAAAGAATGCCGACGGGATGCGCCTAATATCACTGGGAACTGCTACCCCAATTGCGAAAGCCGACCTTGGGACACCGACGACGAGGACGAAGGTGAGAACGAATGGGTATTGCAGCTCTACACCGGGCCACGCGACCCCCATCGCGGCGGCTCTGCTTGTGGACAGCTGACCATAAAGGAGTCTTTCGGAAAGGGGTACCACGCGCAGATCAAGTACCATGGCCGCAAGGCGGACTTAGGCGGGCCCGCGCTTGTCGGACGCAGTGGGAATCTGACGACGAGAATGAGCCGCACCATGGTACAAATTTTGGGCAAGGATGACAAAACGATCTGCACCCTCCACAGGCCGACTCTTGCGGAGTCTGCCTGTGAACGGCCCTACTTATCGTACAGCATCCGCGAGCAAGCGCGCGACCGAGCGCTGCCACCAGCTTTGCATTTCGTCAGCGAGGATGTCTACTTGAAGTCCCTTTGATTGTTGGAAAGTACAGGAGGGCTGCTGCGCGTTGGATTCTTGTCCCGTGCGGACTAAAATAGACGCGCGCACACTACGCGCACGACGAGGGCGCAAGGCCTCCGCGATAGCCCGCGGGCAGCGCGTGGTGCGTGAGCGCGGCGCACGCGCGGGCCAGCGCCTCCTTGGCCTGCTTCTTCTCCCGCTCGCTCTCCTCACCAGGGGGCATCGTCAGCACCAACATGCCCCCCGCCGAGTGAAAGAGCGCCCGGTGTCGATGTCGGTTGCACGCGCTCCGAGCGAATTTGGGCGACATCCGCAACCGACCGGCGTCTTCCGGGACGCGCTCGCCCCATCGTTCCCGCGGGCCGTGCACGGCCTGACCGTTCTGTTGTCCCGCCCGGCGGGTGACTTGCAGCGTCATGCTGTCGTATCGTGCGGCCTCCGCCACTCCGCAGGGGTCCGTCAGCAACACGGTGGCGGTGTCCTCCCTCACCAACAATCCCGTGCAGGAGCGCGCCGCGCCCGCGCTCGGACAACGTGCGAACCCGAGCATCGTGCAGAGCACGGCTGCCTCGTCCGCGTCGGTGATCGCGTGCACGTGGGCGTTGCGCAGCTGCTTCGCCATGGCGGCGACCAGAGCGAGTTCCGTACCGGCGGCGCAGAGCATGAAGGGGCGAGGCCCGTGTCGCCGAGCCTCCTCCTCGGCCGAGCCGTGATGGGGGCCCGGCGGATTCACCACGCTGTCCCAGTGCACGCTGCCGGACGCTCGCTGCGCCGCCGTCAGCAGCATCGCGACTTTGACGCGTGCCGGCTGCGGCGTATCCGCGGACAGCGTCGTCCTTCCGGTGCGACGTTGCGTCGTCACCTCTTCGTGGTGCACCTCCGTACGCGTGGGCGGATGGTGGAAGCGGTTCGAGGCCCCCTGCCGCATGTCGTTGCGGAGGTCCGCCCAGCTGCCCCACAGCAGCTTCTTGGCTCCCCGAAGGCGCTCCCTCTCGTCGTTCTTCGCCCTCTCCTCGGAGAAGCGGCGCTGGAGAGCTCGCAAGCTGTGCGACGCCCCAGCCGGACGCCGCTCCGCGACGACCTCGCTGAGCTCGCACAGCCCCCCGAACGCGTGAAAACGCAGACATCCGTCGTCCTCGACCGCCAAACAAAAGGGAGAGTCCTCGCCGAACGGGGCGACCGAGTGGTCGCAGGCATCCCTCAGTTGCGCGTACGTGGAGCACGTGCACGCGATGGTGGCGTCCGCCACGACTTCTGCGAACGGACGATCCGACATCGCGGCGCCCCGCTCCACCGCCAGGACGGCCGCGGCCGCCTCGGGTCTCCTCGATGTCGCGCAAACGCGATCCCACGCGCTCGCGGTCCCCGCCTGGCACAGGGCTCCGCCGAGCTCCAGCGACCAATACGGCCCGTAGCATCGGGAGCTGTACTCCTCCACGATGTCCGTGATTTCCTCCGCGTAGTTCCCCAAGTGCAGCGAGGTGGGCGCGCGGGCCAAAGCGTGCGCAACATCCTCGGGTGCCGTCAGGGCCTTGCGTTTGCGGTCTTCGACGTTCCGCCAGGTGAAAGGATTCTGCCCTAGGTACGCTCCGCACCGACCCTCCGAAATGCGCAGCTCGTGTCCCGCGACGGCGGTTGCCTGCGCCATCGCATGCAAGAGCGACAGGAGTGCCGCCGTCTGATGCATCAGACGAAGCTCGTACGGCAACATGACGCGACAGTTCCGCATATATATCGACGGGCGTCGCGCAACACCGCATCCCTATGATGTATGCCGACCCCCAAAGTTTTTCCAAGTCGCTCCTGACGAAGATGGATCTGGCCGAGCAAGCCGCAGCGGCCGAAACGCGCAGCACCGCAGCGCCGCCCTCGAGCTTGTACGCACGATGCAAGACCGTGTGCGAATGGCTCCTGTTCGCATTTGCCTGCGTGGCGCTGGCCTACGCCGTGGGGTCCTTGACCGGTGCGATCCTCGCTTCGTTGAATACTCGCGCGCCTTGTCACCCACGGTACAACGCCGCGGTCGTGAAGCAGATTACGACAATAGATGCGGAATTTCAAAAAATAAATACAAAATTGGAAAAAATCATCTCCAAATACCGAGGGTTTGCGTAAACAAAAACGCACGCCTCTGCCGGCAGCACGTTCATAACTGATTTGTACCCATAGTGCTACGTATCGCTCAGTGCATGACGCGACAGGCGGAAGTCGAAATGCTGATGGCCACCGTGCCTCTCGCGCCGCCGGCACGCGGTCGGCGGATCGGCCGCAGCCGGGTGTGCATGCCACGCACATGGTGCGCGATTCAGCCGGCATCGCACGCATGGCAAGGGTGGGGCGTTTACTTGCAATGCATGTCCGCAAAGCTCACTGTAATAGGCAAAGGGTCAACACGCAAAGGTCTGTCACAGAGCTTCCTTGTGGTAATCACAAAGGGATTTTCGTCGTTGATGCGCACATTCTCTTTCTTCACCAATATACTTCCATGTGGTGGTACTTTAACAGTCATGTACTCGCCGTTACCATCATCTTTGGTCACCACCCCGAGCCGTCCATCAATTACAACTTGTGTCTCGCGAGCATAGACAGGGTGAGTCTTGATTTGCCCCTCTCCAGAATTCATGATGGGTGGTGAAGCACCTACGTTATCGAAGCGTTAAGTGGTAGGTATATAGTAATGTGACACAATGCAGTTTCTTATCACGAGATCTATATGCCATTGCTGCTCAGTTGCTTTTTTTGTGGGCAACGCGGCACCACGCGGCGAGCCTCGTGGCATGCAGACATACGGATTCAGCCAGTCGGCTCTTGAAACTATGTGGAACGTTTGCCCCTGCCCGGTTCGTATGTCTCTTTTTCTGCTATAATAGGCCGGGCGTAGGCGGGAAGCACGCGGCGCACATGATCGGAGCCGCGCGGTTAGCAGCTGGCATTCTGCACGAATCGGAGGCCGCGGGTGGCTCTCGCGCCGCTGGCACGCTGTCGGCGTACCGGCCGAAGAGGCGCGGTCGTGCGCGGTCGTGCCGCTCGCGAACACCCTACGAGGGCGAGGCGATAGACAATCACTTCGTCTCAGCAGCAGCGGACGCGCCCTCTTCCCAGCACAAAGTTCCGTGCGAGTCGGAGCGACGGGCGTTGGATCGGGCACTGGCGCGGCGCAACTACGCGGTGATCGAAGTCCAGCCCGTTTACGAACACAAACGCGCAAAGTACGTGGCGCACGCCGATCTGCTGTGCGAGGAGACGAACAGCGGGGAGCGCGTCATCGTGGAATGCAAGGCGGGTTGCGGTGGGAACCCGAACGGTTTGCGCTGCGCTCGATTGCAGGCGGCTTTTCAGGCTTTGGCGGAGGAAGAGGAGCGTTCGCAAAAAGGCGGAGCCCCCCAACCTCCCAGGCTGAGGGCGGTCGTGCTCCGTGCGGTGGCATCGCGGAGGAACGGCGACGCCTATCGGTGCGAGTGGCACGAGGTGACGCGCGAAGATTTCGACGCGGCAGAGCGAGCCGTGGCGCGGCGTCTCGGAGTAAATAACGATCACGGCGTGGACGCGCGGCGCAAGAGCGCTTCGCGCTGGGATATCCAGCTCTGCTGACCGTCGGTGAGCGACATGAAATGATTCGTTACGTAATCGTTCCAGAAGAAGGTGCTGTTTCTTAAGCAAATCCGATTTGCCGTGACAACCGGGAGCCGCCTGTATGCGTCGTGAAACTGGCAACGCTGACCATGATCCGTTTTACTGACGGCATAATCGCAATTGTACATCACATCTGGGCGCGGGGATCCGTCCTTAGTCGCAAAGCTTACAAACGCGTCGGTAAAAACTCTTGGTCCCGTGAAGTAGTGCACGAAGTCGTGTCGCTCGTGGAATGTTGATTCGTTAAATTCGTCTTCGAATCGCTTCGCTGTGAAGTTCAAAACATATTCGAAGAGGGGGTGTCGCGCTGTCGCGGCGAAGACCCAATTGCAGATATGTTCCCAATTCTCGAGTCCGATGATCACGTCGCAATCCGGATCCAGCCAACGCGAAACTTGCGTGTTGGCGGTGGTATCCGAGTCGGCGTACACCCCTCCGTACAAATAGATCACCGCATATCGCCACAGATCCGCTTTCATTACCGGAAGTGGCATCCTTTTGAGCATAGAATACATTCGGATCGGGAAGTTCATACGCAACAGCGAATCGACGTCCTCGTCGGTGTGTACGCGCAAATCGAACGAGGGTGCGAAGCGGACCCACGTCTCTCTCTTCTCAACGATCCAAGGCGGGGGGTCCGACGATTTGAACGTCTGCCATATGATGCGCGGGATGCCACTGAGCGGTGGCGCGGCTGACGTGACCGCAGAGCTGTTACTATGGACTTTCGTCGCATTGTGTGGCACGAAGGAGAGGTTCTGCGATACGGCGGTTTCCACATGGAGGCCAAACTGTAGGCCCCGTATATTTACGACTGCCAGCAGCCAGGCGCATATTAAAAAAAGAATAAAGAAATGGGCGCTGTTTCTTCTCATTGTCATGCGGCGTGCTGCCGCGGCGCGGCTAAGGTGAAGGTGAGAATGCCGCAGCGAGCATTGAATATATTCAGCTAACGCTCGATGGTGAACGCTCACGGCTGCTCTAGGGGGTTTACCCATGGCAAATATTGCCGCAGCAGATCGCATGCCGGCGTTCCCATCATAGCGGACGCACTGTCACTAATGGAATACTTTAAGTGCGTTACAGTGCGGGTCCCTATAAAGACGTGCACCGTGTCTCCCTCCATTACGGACGATAACCTGCACCAATCACCGATGGCACCAACGGCCCCGCTGCGTATAATCGCGTTTCCGATGTGGCAAGGAAGTCGACTCGACGCCGGCTCTCAGAGCGACGGCGTCTACTTGATTCAACTTACGATACCCACGCGAGCGTCGCATGGAATCGCCGAGTTGTCGCTTCTGCAAAAGGGCCGACCGGACATATGGGAGTCGGAGACGCACCGTATGATTAAAAAAGGAGTAAAGCTAGCGGGGAACAGCACCAGTCTTTTGCACGGAACGCTGGGAGGCGGTTCCGCGTTGGAGCTAATCATCGACAAGGCGCGCGAGCACTGGTCGTGCCAGGCAAACCGCCCGGTGGAACTGTTTCTCGTCCACATGTCGCACTTTTTCGATACGGAAGGCGCCGGAGCCCTAGATCAGGCCATCCGAATCACGAACGCGCGAGACTACATAACGCACATGCAGCTCCTGCAAGCACCTTTAAGCGCGCTCCCGCGCAGGGTCATCGGCTGAACCGCGCGCGCGGTCGTATATAAATTCACGCGTTCACGCATCCATACTTGCGCAGCTCGCCGTGCCCCGGCGGCGATGGCCTTCGTGTACGTGCTGGCGTTGCAACACGGCTGCTTCTACGTCGGGACGACGGACGACCCGAAACGGCGGCACGCGGAGCACATGCGCGGCGTCGGGAGCTCCTGGACGAAACGGCACCCTCCCCTGAAGAACAAACCGTTCTTGCTGCTGCGCCGCTCGGTCGGCACGCCGGGCCTCGACGAGGATCGCGAAACGAAGGAGTGGATGCTGAAACGGGGCGTAGATCGCGTGCGCGGCGGCTCGTTCGTGGGACAGCGGCTGACCAAAGACCAGCGAGACGTGCTGGAGCGCGAAATGCGCCACGCGGGGCAACGCTGCACCACGTGCGGCAGCGGGGCCCATTGGGCGAAGCAGTGCCCTCTGGCGAAGACGAGAGGTCGCGCGGGCGCCTTTCGCACGGCCTGGACGCAGGGCGGCCGCTGCGTGAGCACCAAGGCCACGCGGGGCAAGGGGTTCAAAAAGACGGAAAGAAACCCGCTAGCGTGTTAGGGGCGGCGCGGCAACGCGGTAACGCGGTAACGCGCGAAGCATTAAACGTCTGCAGGTGCAGCCGTTTGGGATGCCTCTGCCGCAGCGCAATGGCGTTTTGCTTGGGGGTCTTCCGTGTTGCCCATATTCTTCGTGATTTCTAACGCCACCGTGGTTTTGGTTATGGCCCGGATGTTCACACTACAGTCCTGATCGCGCTTCCAGAATTTTTCTACCGTCTGCAGACATTTCTCGACAGCTTCGCGGAGTTTGTCGTCAAGGACGAAAGGTGGTTCCTGTGTTACTTCTAGACGAATAACCGCCAGGTTTCTGAACTTTCGGAAGAGCGCAAACAGTAACCCGATTTGATGTAGCTGCTCGACGCGGTCACAGTCCACCGTGCCGAAGTCGATTTCCTTAAGAACCCCTTCAGTATGCGCAAGCACCGCTTCCGTAAGTTGGACGGCTTTGACCTCCCCCTCGTCGATACATTGATCTGGCCTAAGTGCAAGAACTCCGGCGAGTTGTGTCACATCATCAAGCTTAGGTTTCTCACCTCCGTGGGGAGTGCGAAAGAACAGCTGGTACGGATCCATTTCGATGATCAACGTTATTAAGCTTGGATGGAGGAATTTTTTCGCGTCGTCAAC
>MDSY01119698.1_pt1 | contig 12575 bp, 25 predicted proteins | sample 811131 | NCBI WGS metagenome assembly MDSY01 (sample SAMN05326643, study PRJNA326480) | marine metagenome | isolation source: seawater | place: Atlantic Ocean: South West | collected 2010
ATGAAAGTAATTCTAATTTTATATATGTGTTCATTTAATACTGGTGCTTGTTTACCTCCTTATGAATTTCCTACTCATTTTAACGATATGTACGAATGTTTAAATGCTGGTTATGAAGAATCATTAAAAAAATCAAAAGAGATAGGCAGAAAAGATGTTAACCGAAATGGAATATATATTAGATTTGCTTGTAAGGAAAAAACTACAATATAAAAAAACTTGATAGACAAGTAGAAATTGTATAGAAAAACTCTATGAAGACAACTAAAGTTTTAGTTATTGGGGACGCACATGATGGACCAACTATTCCTAAAGCAAGATTTTTATGGATGGGAAAACACATTAAAAAAACTAAACCTGACTATGTTGTTCAGATAGGAGATTTTTTAAGTTTAGATAGTTGTTGTTGGCATATTGATAATGCAACTATGCAAGCAAGAAAAAATAAAGGAACATTTCTAGATGACATCAATTCATTTGATAGTGCGTTATACGAATTAAACAAAGGTATCGGTAGTTATAAAGTCAAAAAACATTGTACTCTTGGAAACCACGAAAACAGATTGTGGAAGTGGGAAGATAAAAATCCTGAATATTATAATATGGGAAAAGATAAGTTAATGAAAACTTTAAAGAAGTATGGCTGGACTGCAAGTGAATATGGGGAATTCTATTTTATAGATGGAGTAGGGTTCACGCATGTACCTTTCAACACTATGGGAAGGGAATTTGGTGGTGTTAGTGTTGAGCGTAATATTGGACAACACAGTATCTTTGATGTTGTGTTCGGCCATACGCATAAATTTAATGATGTTAGATGTGCCAAAATTGGCAAATCAAATTATGTAAGAGTCGTAAATGCTGGATGTTCATTGCCACAACACCATGTAGAAAACTACGCAAAACTATCAACTACTGGTTGGTTTTGGGGATTGTGCGAAGTAGTTATTTTTGATAATCATATCCAAGATGTACGAACAATATCAATGACAACGCTAGAGGAGATGTATGGTTGAAGATTTAAAAGCAAGAATAAAAAAACATGAGGGTTTCGTTCCTAAAATTTATAGGGATTCTCTCGGATATGCGACCATTGGATATGGGCATTTGGTTTTACCAACAGACCATTTTGAAGATGGTGTAGAATATTCAGAAGTAGAATTAAACGAAGTATTTGAAAAAGACTTTCAAAATGCTTTAGATAATGCAAACAAATTAATAGGAGATATTCCATTAGTATACCAAGCAAAAGAAGTTATATGTGAAATGGTTTTTCAATTAGGAATTGGAGGAGTATCTAAATTTAAAAATATGTGGAAAGCTCTAGGAGAGGGAGATTATTATACTGCCTCGGTAGAGATGTTGGATTCTAGATGGGCAAAACAAACACCTAAAAGAGCAGAATCACTTTCCAATATTATGAAACAATGTAGGAATTAATATGTGGCTATCAGCAATTAAATTGGCGATGCAGACTGGTGGCCAAATATATAAAAAACGTCAAGAAACTAAAATCTTAATGGCAGACGCAGAACGATTACAAGCCGAAAAGATGGCAAAAGGTGAATTGGCTTACACTCAACAAATCACACAGGCACAAAAGGGGGACTGGAAAGACGAATTCTGTTTGATACTTATCTCAATCCCTCTACTATTATTAGCTTGGTCTGTCTTTAGTGATGATCCAAATATACAACAAAAAATAGATGTGTTCTTTCATAAGTTTGAGAACTTACCTCTATTCTACAAAGGACTCGTAGTGGGTTCTTTCAGTACGATACTTGGAGTTCGTGGTGTTTCAGCTTTTAAAAAGAAATAATATTATAGTAGTGAGAAGATTGCTTCGTTGGTTGGGATTTATCCTAGCGTTAATATCAGTAATAATATTAACCAGTTTCAAAGATTTACAATCTTTCGGTTGGTTTATATCTTCATTATCTTGCATGATTTGGGCATACGATTCTTATAAGTCTAGACATACTCCTCGTTTTTTTATGGAATGTTTATATACTGCTTGTGCAGTATGGGGTGTTGTAAATTGGTTAGGTTAGACTCCCCTCGTTTCCCTCTCGGTTTTGTAGAGGGGAATCTTCATGAACCATGCATGGTTTTATACTCTATCATCATATAATCTAACAATCAAATAATCTACAACTCCGAATAGTAAATGGTTGGAAAGACGAGGAAGCCTCGTACTTGTCGTGAGGTCTAAATTAAGGGGGTATCAGAGTACCAACTATGCCTCTAATTGCAGTGTGCGTTGAGATATGGGCGATTATTGTCCATGAAATACGCCTCATAAGGACAAATATCCAAAATATCAAAAAATAAGGGTTTATAAGGGTTTCTGTCAAAACACCTTAAATGCCCCTTATTTGATAGGATAAATTAATGATTGCAACTGGGAGTGGATAAACTATAAATATGGAATGTTTAACTTAAATAATAAGGAGAAAAAAATGAAAAAACTAGACAGAACATTCGGAGTTGAAATTGAGTTCGGTTTAAACCGAGACACTTATGGAAATTTCAAAGACGAATTTGAAATGAGAACTGGGGAGAAAGTAAATGTTACAAGTGCTTACAATACTTCAGTTTCAAACACTCATTGGACTTTAGCTACTGATTCATCAGTTTCAGTTGATGGATATATTGGTAGAGAATTAAAAAGTCCTCCAATCAAATTATCAGAAATTGATAGACTTAAAAAAGTTTATGAATTTTTAAATGAGGTTGGAAAAGTAAACAGAACTTGCGGTCAACATGTTCACATTGATGCAAACGATTTAACATTTAAGCAACAGAAAAAAGTTTTAATTGCTTATTTAGTTAATGAAGATGTAATTGATATGATGCATCCAATTTCAAGAAGATTTGGAAGAGGAGTTGGTTCTCAATATTGTGGTTCTGGTCATGGAAGACATGAAGTATCAAGAGAAGAAACTAGAAATGCACAAGTTAATCCATCAGTTAATTATCCAACTGATGTTTCTGTTCAATTCATGAGATTACAAAATCATTATAAGTCAGTTGTAATCAATGAGTGTATCAAGAAAATTAAGAAAGCAAGAAGTGTTAGAAGATTACAAGCAAATGGATTTGCTGAAAAATATTCTAATGTTCAAATTGTTGAAAGATTTGGAACAATGGAATTCAGACAACATGCTGGTACTCTTGAATATAATAAAATTGCTAACTGGATTATATTCTTGAACAACTTTGTAATTGGATATGGATATGGTCCTGCGATTGCGATGAAAAATGAAACTAGAGATAATGGTCGTGATAGATTATTTTTCAGAAAAGTTTCTCAACTTCAAAAATCTACTAAAGCAAGAGTTAAGAAATATGGTGGATTTGATATTCCTAATTCAGATAGAAGTTATGAATTTTTGAATAGTAGAATATCTCACTTTATTAGAAACTTAACTGGAAACTCTACTTACGAGAAAGCATTAAGAATGGTTCTTGAACAAAGAGGAGTTACATTTAGATTAGGAGGTACTGATGAAAGCAGATAGTAAATTGATTAACTACTTGAAAAAACATCCTAAAATATATTTTGCGTATGGTTCAAATTTAAACCTTACGCAAATGAAAGTAAGGTGTCCAAACTCTAAACTAATTAAGATTTGTACTTTAGAAGATTATAAATTAGTTTTCAGAGGTGTCGCTGATGTTGAGTACAGTAAAGGCGATAAAGTTTGGGGTGCATTATTTCGAGTTGGTTATAAAGATATTGTGAACCTAGATGCTTATGAGGGTTATCCTACTCTTTATACCAAAGAATATATGCCAACTAAATATGGCGATGGGTTCTTTTACATTATGAATAATCAACAAGATGTGAAACCACCATCGGAATATTATTACGACACTATTAAAAAAGGATACAAACAATGTAAGTTGCCCTCTATTAAACCATTAACTGCTTCATTGAGAGCAAGTAAAAAAGAGAGAAATACAGATGAAGTTGATTGTGGTTCTAAATGGGGAATAAATGTTCGTAAGAAATATTTTGTAGATGAATATGGACAATACATTATGGATGATACACATGAATAAGTATGGCACATTAACAGAATTCCCATTGGGAATAGTCAGAAAGGCGAGAAAGTTAAACATAAAAGACACTAGAGGTACTCGTAACTTCGGCTCCTTAAAAATACCTACCTCTAGTGTCGCTAAAAAAGGAGGAAACATGAACCTTAATGTTCAATTAAGCAACATTGAAATAATGTCGCTTGAGGAATTTCCTAAATATGATGATATTCATGTTTGGGAAGAAAAAACTGGACAAGGAGAACAACTATTGCACAGAGGATTTTATGATGCAATTCGTAAAATTAACTTTGCAATAAAACAAACACCTTTGATTTTAACTAAAGAAATGGAGGTTAAATGAATAAGGTTTTTTTAGTTATCTTATTATTAATGACTTCTGCTTGTGGTATCACAAAACATTGGGAACCAATAGTAGACCTAAAAGGAAGTTTAAGTGGCGAGAACTTTCAAGAAGATAAGATAATGTGTAGAGCCATAATAAAAGATGAAACCTCATTACTATATGGAGCATGGTACGATAAAGAACTTATGCAAAACTGTATGAGTAACAGAGGTCATTCAATTTTGAACAAATGGTAAAAGGAGGAAATATGTTCAAAGCAATAAAGATAAAAGTTACTGGGGAAGAAACAGAAATAAATCAAGAAAAAGATTTTGAGTTTTCTGATTATGAAAGAGAGTTAGGTGCAGTTGAAACTCTTAATAATTTCCCAGCAATTTATAATGGGAAAACTGCAATGATAATGACTACTAAACTTAATGACGATAAGTCAGTACCCATTAATGACAAAGCAAGTAGTTACTATCAAAAGTTTTTGGATATGCCAGAAACTAAATCAATAAAGGATAATATTCCTAATTTTAGAGAACTAAAAATATCTTCTGCTTCAATGAGAGGATTATATGTTCGTGGGGATTGTATCCTAGTCTTACAAAGTGGAGGTACTAATGCTTAAAGGCGATGTAAGTGGAAAACTAGAATGTATGTATGACCATTGCAGAGATGAGTTAAACAAACTTCTAGAAAATAAAAAAGAACAGAATGTTTCATGGGTTCAAGGGGATAATGGTAAAAAGTATTTTACTGTTCCAACACTTGTGAAACAACTGCGTAAACATTTTGGTTTTGAATTAACATTGAGAGCCAAAAAAATAGATGACATGGGCGATTATGTTCATGTTCATTATGGCTTATATTATGGCGATGTAGAACTATCGTGTGGTACAAGTCAAAAACCAAGAAACCTAACTGCTGGAGATTTGGTAGGCACTAATGCAATAGAGTGCGCTGAAACTGCTGCAATAGGTAGAACCCTTAAATTCTTTTTCGGAGTTAATAGTGATGTAGCTAATGACGAAGAAATAAAATATAGTAAGGGTATTAACAATAAGCTGACGGTCATTGAAACACTAGAGAAAAGGAGGGAAAATGTACCAAGCAAAAACTAAAGATAAAAAATCAGAAGCCATCCAGTATGGACCAAAGACACCAGCGAGAATATCGTTGCGTAGGTCAAAGTTTTGGAAACCAGAAAAGAAAAACGATGGTACTGATAAGAACGCAAAGTTTTATGGATATGCTACCGATAAGGATGGTACTCTATATAAACTTTCAATGTGGGATAATGAAAAGGACTCTGTATTGGACAAAGTCTTTGCTTCAAACAATAACTATCCCATAACATTAAGTGGTTCGTTAGAATGTATGTATGTTAAATGTGAAGGTCAAAAACCAGAAAAGGTTTCAGTACCATCACAAGACAATGACGATCCATTTACAGACGATAAATTTTAGGAAGGAGGTATCATGAACCATAAAGAACTAAAAAAAATCGTCAAACACCTAGAAAAAATGGGTGTTAAACTAAAACCAACTCAAGTCGTTGATTTAACTTTGACGCATTTAACTGATACACCAGTTGAAACGATTAAAGTTAAACGACCAGTTGGTAGACCGAAAGGAAGTGTTACTACTACTAGCACGAATGTTGTTACTACAACTTCATCTAATAGCGTATCACTTCCAGAACCTAATCAGAAACCCTCGTTGAATAAAATTACTAATTCAATGATTAAAAAAGACGAGGAAACTGATAACCCAGCCAAGTATGTTTTAGCCAAAATGGTTAAGGAGCCAATAGATGACTATGACAAAATTGTGTTCACTTACTTGATGGATTGTAAACACAACATATCCGAAAGAGGATTAGCTTTAAAATTAAATCTGACTGGCGATGACATCAGATTAACTGCTAGTCTTTATAAGGGTATGAATAAAAAAATATTGGCAAGAGAGAAACTGAAAGGAACTTACTTGTACTTTACAGTTGCAGAAAACTTGCCTATATTACAATCAATAATAGGAGGAAGATAGTATGGCTACTATTACAACAAGAATAAATGGCAAACTATATAAGGGGAAAAGTGTTGCCAGTATTTTTGGTAGAATACTAAAACGACCATTACATATCGAAAAAGACAAAGGTATAAAAATGGTCGATATACAAAATATACTTTTAAAAAAAAAGTATAAAATATAAACTAAACTAGGGGGGCGAGTAATCGCCCTCCTTTTAATTATAAGAGAGGTTAAAAATGGATGGACTAAAAAAATATAATATAGAAAGATTATCATATTCAACTCTTTCTAATTTTAGGGAACGACAAGACTTGTGGTTCTTACAGAAAATTTGTGGGTATAAATTTCCCTCGAACCCAGCAATGAAAAGAGGCAATTATGTTGAGGAGGGAATACATGCTTATTTATCTGAAAAAGGTAAGATAGATGAAGTATGTCAAGTTACTACTGAATTGTTTGCGTCATATTGTAAACAACAAGAGTATGATATTGAAAAAACTCAAAAAGAAATTCCCAATATTGCTAGAGGTATAAAAGAGGGTGTCAAAAAACTTGAACAATTTGGGAAACCAATTTCTTATCAAAAACAAATAGATATTGAATTATTGGGTGTAACCATCAGAGGGTACACAGACTTCGAGTTTTTAAATGAACAAACTGGAGAACTGTTTTTTATTGATTTAAAGACTAGTAGTCAGTTAAAAAAGAAAGTTTCATTTAACCATAACTGTCAGACTAGCATTTATAATAGGGCAACTAATACACCTCAAAAGGTTTTATATGTCCGAACAAGTACTAATCCAGATAGCATATTGTTAGATGCAGAAAATGATTCTAAATATATAGAATATCTAGAACGACAAATTAAGTCGATGAACTTACTTCTAGAAAAATGCGACAAAGAGGAATTAAAACAACTCATTGTTCCCAATGTTGATGCTTTTTATTGGGGAGAAGCAGAAACAAAAGCAAGAAAGGAGGTATGGGGAATATGATTAAACAGATACACATAGTACATTGTGATGAAGTTAAATTAAGCGACGAGTTGGCTCCAGAAATTGTAAACAGAATAGAAACAAAAAAAATTTCAGAACCACCTAGTTTAAGAGAAATGCAACATCTTGTAGATGGCTTGATACAAGTATATCCAGCCCAACTGCCAAAGTTAATATCATTACTTCCGACAGCAAGAAAGTGTCAAGATATGATTATTAATGAAGAAGGCAGATTTACAAAACCAATAAACAAGATTGCTACAAATATAGCTTACGAAATATTTGGTGCAGATAAAATAACTGGAAAAGTGCCTGACACTAATCAGATTGTTTTGCCTGTGCATGGCACTTGTTTTATAACTGATAATTGGAGGATAGACTAATGTTAGACGCAACAGTAAAAAAACTATGGCATGGGTGCATAAGTTTAAGAGAAAATTGGATTAAACTTGGCATTGCTAATGGAGGACTGCGTGTCGAATTAAGAATAAAGGGAAAGCTAAAAGGACAAATGCGAATACCTCCCTCGACACTAGAAAAATCATTGCTTTCAAAACCTACTTCTGTTATTTCTAAAATTGATGGGAAACCATACAACTTATATGATGTTAGATGGACACCCATTGATGAAAAAAATATGGAACTATTTGGAGGTTTAAAAGGATGATAAATTGTGGTCTGAAATTAAACTTTGGAGAGCAGTCATTAAAAGAGCAATCTTGGATTGTTGTGGCATTTTTGAGGATAGTAAAATCCTTAATAAACCAAAGAAAAAAAAGAAGATTATGCAAGAGGCAGACGATTGGTTTAAGTCTGATGATTATATGACAGTTTGTTCTTTTGCTAATATAGACGAATCAAATGTTAAGATGATTAAAGAAAAATCTATCAAAGCATTTAAAACTAAACTAAAAAAAAACTCTACTATACTATCAACATTACTTGATAGAGTATTTAGTAGATTTAAAGGAGATAATAATGGCAGTTAAAAAACAATTTACTTCTTATGAATTAGAACACAGAAAATACATGGGAAGAAAAATCAAATCAAGACGCAGACAATTAAAAAGAACACAAACAAGAATAGCCAATCTTGTTGGAGTCACTTTTCAACAGATACAGAAATACGAAAAAGGGGTTAATGGTTTAAGTGGTGCTATGGTTAAAAGAATGGGATATGCACTACAAATCCCTCGTTGTAAAATTGGTTATTTAATATATAAGTATAATCATGGGTTTAAAGGCAAAACGCAAAGGAACTAGGGTAGAATACAAGATTGTAAAACTTCTTGAAAAAGAGGGTTTATATTCTCGTAGACAACCGATGTCAGGCAGTCTTATTGGTTTGCCTCATGATGTAGTAGTTAAGGTTCCTCATTTAGGGGAACTTAATATTGAGGTTAAGGCAAGGGCTGGTGGTACTGGTTTTAAAACTTTAGCAAGATGGATAGGTTCAGCAGATTTATTAATGTTAGTAGAAGACAGAGAGGACCCAAAAGTTGTCATGTCTTGGAGAACATTTAAAAAATTTCTTGATTTATCTAAAACTGCTGATGATTATTTTCAACATCCATAGGAGGATAAAATGATAACAGAGCAAAGACTAGAAAAAGCACTAATATATAGGGCAGAAACAGATGAAGAACATGCCAAACTAAAAACAAAGGTAGAGTATTTAGATTGGAAGAAAAAAAAGTTAAAAGGCGATTTCATAACTAACAAATGTTCAGATAATTTAAGTTTAGGAGTTAGAAGTGAGAAATGGTATGCTAGTGAAGAATATGGAAAGTTTATTGAAGAACATAGTAAGGAATATGAGAAGTTTAATATTCTAGATAATAAACGAAAAACAGAGGGTATTATAATTGACTTATTTAGAACTTTAGAAGCAAGTAGAAGAAAAAATAACATATAATACATTTAGGAGGTTAAATGTCAGGATATGTCAAAATAAGTAGGGCGATTTTTGGACATGGAATGTTCAAAGAAGAACCATATACAGAAATACAAGCATGGATTTGGTTTATATGTGGTGCAAGTTATAAAGATGACACAGTAAGGGTAGGTCATTTAATAATTGATGTAAAAAGGGGCGAATATGTGGCAAGTATTCGTTTTTTAGCCAAAAAGTTTGGTTGGACTACCAGTAGAGTTAAGCGATTTTTAGACCGACTAACAAGAGGTAAGATGGTAACAACGAAAGCGACACAGGGCATAACATCTATAAACCTTATGAACTATGACGAATATCAATTCTTCATTCAACCAACGACACACAAACAAGGACAGGTTCGTATCAAAACCGACACTAATATAAGTAAAGAAGTAAATAAAATAAATATATATACTTCACAATTTGATTTATTTTGGTCTAGCATACCTAGTAAAATGAGAAAAGGTAAGGGAAAGGCATTTAAAGCATTTAAAAAGGCAAAATACGAACTAACAATAGAGGAACTATCAGAAAGGTACAGAAAACACCATGAACTAAATGGCGAGTTTACCAAACATCCAGCAACATGGTTAAATCAAGAATGCTGGTTAGATGACGAAGTACAAAACACAAAAGAACAACCCTCACTTATAGATAGGATGGTATCTTTAGGTTATAAACATATAAGCAGATTTGGAGATTATGAGGAGTTTACCAAAGATGGCAAAAAGTACAAAATTCATCGTTTCAAAAAAAATGCAACAATAGAACTTGATTCTTAATTTCAAAACATATAGACAAATAAATGGAAGTGATTAGGAGATATTAACCTCCCTCTTTAGTCATTTTTACCTCCTAGAGGGTAAGTTTTATAGTTTACTTACCCTCTTTTAAAAAAATATGAAAAAAAAATGGTATAAAATCAAAGTTTGGACAAGGGGGGAATACACATTACTTCAAGATTGTGATAGAGAATTAACAGATGTTCAAGTTAAAAATTTTAGAGTGGATAAGAAACACAGAGGAACGATTGAAGAAATTAAAAGAAAAGATAGACAAACAAAGTCCTCAACCAAAAAAACTTAAACAACAAGTAATCAATTTAGATGATATGTTGTCAGTTGGTTTGGTGGACGATGGTATATTAAAAGCAGAAATATTACATAATAAAAAAGAAGTTATTATTCGTATCAGAGGTTTTGCTAATGAGTTTAGAGCATTTGATTGGGCAAAATTACAAAGTGTTATTTGGCAGACAGACCAAGACGCAAAAGAAGCTCTAGAAAAAGAAACAAAAAAAAGATTAAACTAATGTTATCAGTATCAGTAAAAGACAATATAAAACAATTTGAAAAGCAGATGTCTAGGTTTGCTAAAAGACAACTACCCTTTGTTGCTAGTAGAACACTAAACACTTGTGCTAAACATGTCAGACAAGATGCTATTAATAAAACATTTAAACAAGGTTTTAAATCAGCTAATGCCAGTAGGTTTGCTAAAGGTGTATTAAGGATGAAGTTTAGTCATAAGAGAGATTTTGCAAGAGGTAAGTTACAATCATCTGTCTTAGATGTAACTGGTAAAGACTATCTATTAACACATCAACATGGTGGCACAAGAACGCCTAAGTCAGGTCAGTTTATAGCAGTACCATCAAGAGATATTAAAAGGAAGTTAGGATTCAAGAGAAATGTTAAATTCAGACCTAAACACCTATCACAAGAAAAGGGAGTGTTTGTTATGCCAAATAAAAAGGGGGGTAGGTCTCGATTTGTAATGATGCAAGGTGTAGGAGATAAGAGAAAATTACTCTATTCATTCGTACCAAGTGTGCCGAATCCAAAACGATTAAACTTCTATGAGAGGGGTGGGGTATTAGTTAAAAGAATAATAACTAGCATATTTACATCAGAGTTTAATAAGGCGAAAAGGTCAATTAAATTCTAATTTCTACAAAAACCCTTATAATAGGGGTATATATTAAGAAAAACATCAAAAAAGCTAGGAAAATAAGGTACTTTAGACCATTAATGGCTTGGGTTTGCCCGACCTCCAACTCTTTCTAGTCAGGCATAATATATTTGCGTTTCGTTTCGTTTTATAATAGATACGAGATATGTCAGAAAAACTGAAGATAGAATTATCAAGTCCTTTTGGACCAACTTTACTAAAAGCAAAATTACCTGAAGAACTCATTAAAGATTTGAATACAGATTGTGATGAAATAGTGGCAAAGAAAAGAAAACAAGTTGATTGGTCTAATCAATTAGCTGGTAGAGTAAAAGAAGAATGGCATATTACAAAAGATACTTTATTAAAATATTATGGATGGGTTGCCGCAGTATCATCTAGATATTTATTTCCTACTAATGAACAATTTGAAGAAAATAAAGATAAGTTTAAAATAGGAATTGCTAGTGGTTGGTATGTTCGTTCCTTTGCTGGAGATTTTAACCCTTATCATTATCATACTGGTTGCCAAATATCTTGTGTTGGTTTTTTAAGAATGCCTGAAGATATAACTGATTATTGGAATGAAGAAGATAAAGACCATAACCCTTTCGGAGGTTATTTAGATTTTAGATATGGAGTTATTGGATTAAATTGTCCAAACAATTTTAAAGTTAAGCCTCAAGTTGGAGATTTTTATATGTTTCCAAATTATTTAGACCATTGTGTATATCCATTTAAAAGCAAATACCAAAATTATGAACCTCAAGGAGAAAGACGAAGTTTTAGTTTAAACATAGTCTTTGGAAATAATGAGAACAATAATAAATCTTAAATTAAACGAAATAAAACCTTATAAGAAAAATCCTCGTAAGAATGATTTAAGTATTCCTAAAGTTAAAAAGTCAATAGAGAAGTTTGGATTTAATCAACCTATATTGGTAGACAAAGACAAAGTAGTTATAACTGGACATACAAGATTAAAGGCAGCTAAAGAACTTGGATTAACAGAAGCACCATGTATTATTGTTGAAGACTTATCTGAAAATGAAATTAAAGCATATCGAATAGCAGATAATAAAGTTGGACAAGACTCAACATGGGATGTTGCTCTTTTAAAGGAAGAATTAAAAAAATTACGAATAGAACATTTCCCTATGACAGAAACTGGTTTTTCTGATGTAGAATTAGAAAATTTAGAAATGGAATTAGAAAAAATAAGTGTGGCAACCAAAAGTGAAAACCTTTCTACTATTGAACCACCTAATTTTTC
>MDSY01128670.1_pt1 | contig 12573 bp, 11 predicted proteins | sample 811131 | NCBI WGS metagenome assembly MDSY01 (sample SAMN05326643, study PRJNA326480) | marine metagenome | isolation source: seawater | place: Atlantic Ocean: South West | collected 2010
ACTTTTTGATATTTTCATTTAAGCTTTTAGCACCTGTTTGAATCCAAGAAATCCAACTAAATGCAATAAAAGTAACTCCTAGATCGATGAAATCATTGATTTCATTTAATGGAGATAAAGTTCCGGCAATTTTGTTTTTTGATACTATTTTTTTGATAGTATTTTTGACAACTTGTTTGACTTCAGGATTGCTTGCGCCACCAAGAAAACCCATAGTTTGAGCTAAATCACCTGGTGCAACAAAAAACACGTCAATGTTATCCACTTCTAAAATTTCATCAATATTGTTAACAGCTAAAATATCTTCTATCAAAACAATTACTAGTGTTTGATCGTTAGCTTTTGAAAAATAGTTTTCTACTCCAATTCCTTGTCTACTTGTGTATGAACCTCTCTGGCCAATCGGGTGAAATTTACTTGCGTCTACTACTGCTAACGCTTCTTCTTTTGTGTTTACATGAGGTACTACAATTCCTTGTGCGCCTAAATCTAATGTACGGTATATCACTCCAGGGTCGTTTTGATGTACTCGAACTATAGGAGTTAGATTGGATAAGTCACAAGATCTAGTAAGATCTGGTATGTTACTGAAATCGACAGGTCCATGTTCTCCCTCCAGCCATATTCCATCAAGATTCAATGTTGAAAAATGTTCTATTAGGTCACTTGAAAAAGGTCCCAATGGAACTTTAACAATTTCACTGTTATGTAATTTTTCTTTAGTTAAATTAATCCTCAATTCTTTCATATCTTTTAAAACCACTTTTCCTTATCTACAATATTAATTAATTCTTGGTTTTTCAAAAATAATTTGGCGTTGTTTTCTAAAATTTCATATCTTCTATTGTTCAGATTTGCAGCTTCAGCTACTGCAACATGAGGAGTCAAAATTACATTGTCTAAAGACCATAATTTATGATTATCGGGCAAGGGTTCAATTTCATATACATCCAAACCACATCCTGCAATTTCATTAGATTCTATTGCATTAACTAAATCATCTAATTTACATACCATGCCTCTTCCAACATTAATAAAATATGCTGAGTTTTTCATGATTTTAAATGTTTTAGTGTTAAACATGAATTCAGTTTCAGGGGTATGGGGGACAGTAGAAATTACAAAATCAGCTTCTGGTAAATACTTATCTATATCTGTAGGTAGATGCATTTCTATTCCGTCAATTTTATATTCTGGTCGAGGGTCAATTCCAATGACTCTCATACCAAATTCTCTACATAGCCTTGCTGTTTCGTGACCTATACCCCCCACTCCATTTATTAAAACAGTTGAATCACCTAGAAAAACGTATGGAGTTTTTCTAGCATCTCTATTCCATTTTTTTTCAGATTTTGATTTTGAATACCAAGGTAAACCTCTTGAAAGACCTAAAAGAAACATCATAATATGATGTGAAATATGATCCCAATAAATCCCTCTGGGATTAGTAATCGTTAATTCATGTTTACATAAATCTTCGTAGTAATATCCAAAAAAAGGTCCTGCATCAGGATTATGTAACCATTTAATTTTCTCTGCTTTTTTTAATGTTTCAGGTGGAATCCACCCCATTGCAGCGTCTGCATCCACAATCAGATCTAATGCAATTTCATCAGTTTCAGGTGAATGAACTTCGAATTCTGGAAGAGTATCTGAAAGTCTAGCAGCGAATTCTTTTTTTAAATCATCTTGTGGTGGCATAAAAACGAACTTAGGCAAATGTAACTCCTTATTGACCTTTGAAGTAAAAATCATTTATTTTAACAATGGTGAGAATATAACATTTTGTAGGAATAATAGTACATGGAAACACGAAGACTTGGAAAAACTGAACATCACAGTACTGTTGTAACATTTGGGGCTTATTCAATTGGTAAAGTTTCCCAGGATGAAGCTGATAGCGCAATTCAGATGTGTTTAGATTATGGTGTGAACCACATAGATATAGCTCCAGGATATTCTGATTCTATGGAAAGAATTGCTCCATGGATGCCTAGTTTGCGATCTCAAATGTTTTTGGGCTGTAAAACTCCAATGAGAACCCGTGATGAAGCCTGGAGAAATGTTGAAGATATTATGAGGAGAATGAATGTTGATTCTTTTGATTTGTTTCAATTACATTCCGTAATTGATTTAGAAACTTTAGACGTTGTAATGGGTCCAAATGGAGCTATTCAAACTTTAATCGAGATGAGAGATCAGGGACTGACAAAGTATTTAGGAATTACTGGTCATGGTCCTACTGTTGCACAAACTCATTTAGAAGCTCTAAATAGATTTGATTTTGACACAGTTATGTTTCCGGTAAATGTTGCCATGTATAGAGGTATAGATTATAGGAGTAATGCAACAAAATTGATCGATGAATGCCATAGAAAAGATGTAGGAATTCAATGTATTAAAATGATTGCAAGGGGTGGTTGGGGAGATTCAAAAAAAGAGTGTGGAACTTGGTATGATCCATTTAGAACTCAGTCAGATATTGACGATGCGCTTTGGTGGCAACTTTCTCAAGATATTCATACCGCACCTACTTGTGGTGAATATGATTTGCTGGCTAACGTTTTAGATTCTGCGTCAAGATTTCATAATCTTTCAAGTAGTGATCAATTATTAATTTTAGATCGTTTAGTGCCTTCTAGACCTGAACCTAAATTGGCTATAGGGATTTAAGGGTAGCGATAATTTCTTAATCCTGAAACGAATTTAAAAATTGCTAATACAACACATATAGAAACTACTCCTCCCAGTATCATGGTGTTTCCTGCACCTATTCTAGAGGACATAAAACCTACGTGAAAAGTGCCTATATTGTTTGCTCCCATAGCACAAAAAGAATGGAAACTAACAGCTCTTCCTCTCATGTTGTCAGGGGTTGTTAGTTGTACTGTGGTTTGCCTGGTAGTCATGCCTATAGCGTCTGTAGCGCCAAGTCCAGCTATGATGATTGATCCAACAGTAAGTATGAAAATTGTATTGAGGTCTAAATATTGTATGGAACCGAACGCAAACAACAATAATGCATATGTACCTGTGGCATACAATACTAACATTCCTTTTGATCTGTAATTAGCTAGAGATAAAACCAAGAAACTACCTGCAACACCTCCTAATGAGTTAGCAGCTGACAAAGGACCAATAGCCCATGGACCTTGTCTGAATAATTTATCTACTATTAAAGGCATGATTTCTCTATAAAAACTTACTACTGTAACTCCGATGTCTAGAGCATAAAGTCCCGGCAATATAGGATGGTTTTTTACAAATTTAAAACCTTCATAAATTCTTTTGATCATAGATGTATTTTGGGTGTTTTGATTTCCATCAATGTTGTATTTAAGGCGTACAAATAATGGGAAGATTGTTGCAGGTACGGAAAAAATTACAGCAGTTAAAAATGCTCCTTCTAGCCCTATCAGTTCAATAGTTGAGGAAAAAAGTAAAGGAGTAAGTATCATGCTGATTTGAAAAGTTGCTGTATTTGAAGTTACTGCATGCATCATATGTGATGAAGGTATGACATTTGCGGTCAGAGCAGATCGGGCTGGAGCTCCTAAAGTACTAGTTAATCCTAAAATTCCAACGATTGAATATATATGCCAAGGATGTAAATTATCAGTGACAAATAAAATTGTAGCTAATCCTATTAAGAAAAAACTAAAGGATTGTGTAGATGCAATTAGTTTTCTTCTATCGAATTGGTCAGCAAATGCTCCACCGAATAGATTGGAAGGCATTTGAACAGCTAATTGTACTAGTCCTAGTAGACCCAGTTGTAAGCCGGACCCAGTTTCTTGATATAACCAAACCCCAAATGTGAGAATTCTTGTTTGCATAGTTACAGATGCACATAATCCCGAAATCCACAGAAGTCTGAAGTCTCTGAAAGAGAAAGCTGACCAAGGCTTTATATTGTTAGTTTCTTGGGAATTATTTGACAAAAGTTACACGGTTTAACTGAGATTTAGGTACTAAACTTACCACAAACTTTATCATTTTGGTGTTATGATTTTATTGGAGTGGTGTACATGAAGCAATTAGATCCAATTCGAAAATATTTATATTATTTTGCCGGGTTTTTATTCTTGGGAATTGGTATTGCAGGTTACTATTTACCTATATTGCCGGGCACAGTGTTTTTAATTATTTCTGCTTCATGTTTTATTCGCTCTAGCGATAGGATGTATAAATGGGTTACTGAACATAAGTTGTTTGGATCATTAGTAAAAGATTATTTAGAAACCGGCGCTATACCTCAAAAAATTAAGTACATAGCAATTTCATGTATTTGGATTGCTTCTTCCATATCCACTGTTTCTATTTATTTAAGCGAATATGATTACTTCTACATTTTGTTAATCATTTTGATATCGCTAGCATCTATAGGTACTTGGTTTATTGCTTCAAGACCAACAAAATTTTAGTCTAAGACTGATATTTTTATTTGAGGATCTTTTTCGCCTTTCTCTAAAGCTTTGATGATTGTTTCGGCAAGTAACTTTGCAGACTCTGGACTAAGTTCAACAGAAACCCTAGAGCCTACTCCCATAGATTTATTGACAAAATCTATGTTGACACCATATTCCCAGGGAGCATGAAAAGGGTGATCATAAAAAACGTTTGCTTGCTCTAGTGGAAACCAACCTTCAGTACCTTTTCCACTTCCTGTCATATTTGCTTGTTCACAAATCATAGTACACATATATCACCTACGAAATATTTTTTTCTAAAAATGTAAAAACTTTTTGCCAAGCGTCTACGGAAGAGCTTTGGTGGTAAATGGGTCTGTCGTAATACATAAATCCATGACCGGCTTCAGGGTACCTGTGGAATTCATAATTTTTATTTGTAGATTTGAGCTCTGATTCATGTTGATTAACTTGGTCGGGAGTTGGGCTTTGATCTAAATCGCCAAATAAACCTAATAATGGGGCATTAAGTTGGGAAGTAAACTCATTTGGGGATTTTGGTTGTTTTTTTGTTAACTGACTAGAATCCATAATTACATTACCACCCCAGCACTCTACTATTGCATCGAAAATATCTAATTTACACCCAGCTAAAAAAGCATGCCTTCCACCAGAGCAGGTTCCAAAAGTACCTACTTTTCCATTGGAATTAGGTAAGGACAATATGAATTCTGCACTAGCTTGGAGGTCTCCCATGCATTGATCATCAGAAACGCCGCCTTCCGCCCTAACTGCCGCCGCTACGTCTTCAGGTGTTCCTTTTCCTTCTCTAGAATATAGATCTGGACTTATAGCCAAATAACCGTGATGAGCGAATTTCCTTGTAAATTCTCTATATAGTTCATCCCAACCTGGCAAATGGTGTATGACAACTATTGCTGGAAATGGGCCAGGACCTTCTGGTCTAGCAAAATATGCATTTATTTCATCTCCATTGTAGCCTTTGATAGTTGTTGTATTAGCTATCATTCCTTCGAATTGATCTGTAGTGTACATATTTCCTCCTAATTATTTACATAAACACAGCTGAACCAACTCCTCCTCCAGCTGCTATAGCCTCACCTGCAATAGATGATGAAATGGGAGATGCTAAGAACGTTGCTACTGCTGCTATGTCATCAGAAGTAGGAACTTTTCTGGTATCTAATCCTTGAGAAGCACGAGTCTCAATTTCTTTGATTGGAACACCTTCTTCTTGTGCTTGTTGTGCTTGTTTTGGTTCAGTGGCCTCAGTTACAGTAATTCCGGGATGGATTATATTCACATTGATGCCTTTAGGGCCTAATTCTGACGACAATGTTTTTGTCATATGAGTTAATGCTAGATTTCTCATTCCACTTAAAGCACCTCCACTTCGAGCCGCTAATCCACCAATATTAATAATTCTTCCCCAACCATTTTGAATTAAATATGGAGCTGAATATTTGGCCACTCTCAGGTATCCAACTACTTTAGTATCAATATCTTGAAGAAGATCTGATTCATTTGCAGTTTCTAATGGACCCATGACTAAACCGCCAGGAGCCGCAGCATTATTTACAACAATCTCGATTCCACCCAAAAAGTTAGCAGAATTGTCGATAAATTTTTTGACTTCCTCAGTATTTAAAGTATCAGTTACAGAGTAATTGACTTCTACTCCGAAAAGTGAACTGATTTCTTGGGCAGTCTTTTTTATAGATTCGAGATTTCTAGAGCAAATCGATAAATTAACACCTTCTTCAGCTAATGAATATGCTATTGATCTTCCGATTCCTCTACTAGCACCTGTGATGATTGCTTTTTTACCTTTTAGATTTAATTCCATATTTATTCACCCTGTAAAGCTCTTATGATTTTTTCACCTTCATTTTTCCAAAAAGAATAAAGGATTGTAATATCTGTCCCTACAGAAAAGTGTCTGACTCCCATGTCTAAATATTTTTTTGTTTCGTCAGAAGAATTTATTTCTGCTCTGGGATGTACACCTTTTTCCAAAGCCATTTTAAAAGTTTTCATTTGAGCATCTACAACCTCTGGATCATTCATTTGTCGAGGTTTACCAATATTCATTGAGAAGTCAGCTCCTCCCCATTGAACCATTTCAACTGCAGGATTTTCAAGAATCTCTTCTAGATTGTCTACCGCACCTTTTTTTTCAATCATAAAAGCTAAAACTACATCAGCTATGTTATCTACGTATTCTTGGCTTCCTCCATATCCCATATATGAATTTCTTCTAGTTGCTACTCCGTATAATCCTCTATGTTCTGGATGGTCAGGTCTTGCAGCCCTGATGCATTCTTGAACTTCTTCGACAGTTCTTACGTCAGTGAATAAAATACTTTGGTATCCTGCTCCAATTCCTCTCTGTGCTAGATAGGGCATTAAGCTTTGGTCAATTTTTAACATGCTTCCCATGTTAAAAAGTTCGGATGTTCTGCACATATTGTCTAAATCATGTAAATCAGATGGCCCGTATTCTGCTACGAATTCCACATAATCATATAAGCCTGTATATCCTATTGCTTCAATTTCAGCCGGCCAAACACTGTGAATATGAGTACTTAATGTTGGTTCACCTGCTTCTAATTTTTGTCTGATAATGTTTTCACGCATTAATTTCTCCTTCAGATACATAAATTTTTGTAAAGCTTTGCTAGGTTAACAGAAAATCTTGTTGAGAAATCATACTTTTATTTTTCATTTTTATATATTGTGTATTTTTTTTATAAGTCTATAATTCTGCTACTAACAATACTCTTAAGGTGATGAAATTAATAAAACTTGGGTTTTTGGAGTTCCAATACAATTCTTTTTAGTAGCACTATTAAGTTTTGTAGTGTTTGTTTATTTTGTTGCTGCAATAGCAGATTCTAGAATTGAAGAGCGTTCAAATACTTTAGTTAAATTAAATGATCAACAGCCCTCATATGCATGGGAAAAAGCTGCATTATGGGCCTGTCCTTTACATTAATATGAATAATCAATACTCAGATAAAACATTTTATTGGCATTATGCTTGGGTAATAGTTTTTATAATTTTTGGAATGCAAATTGTTGGATCTTCTATCAGAATGGCTTTTGGAGTGTTTGTAGATCCGTTAGAACAAAGATTTGCGTGGAGTCAGTCTAATATTGGAATTGCTTATGCTGTAGGAATGATAGTTACGGCAATTTCATCTCCGTGGGCAGGAAACCTTGGGGATAGATTAGGTGCTAAAAAAACTATGTATTTTGGAATCGTTCTTTTTTTAGTTGGAATGATCATGACTGCATTAATTAGAGAATGGTTTTCTTGGCAATTTAATTTTTTTAATATTCAAATTTCATTAGGTTTATTGCATTTTTGGATTTCTTATGGAGTTATTTTAGGTGTAGCTCAATCTATATTCTTAGTTCCGTTAATTCCAGCTGCTATGATTTGGTTTAGAAGACATTTAGGGCTAGCGATGGGATTGATAATGACTTCATGGGGAGTTGGTCCTGCTATAGCAACACCTTTGGTAGCAATTTTAGTTGATTCAATGGGATGGAGAAATGCATTTTTATCTATAGGGTTTGGATCAAGCTTATTAATGATGATTATGGTGTTTTATTTTCGTGATCGTCCTTCTGATATTGGAGTTCTAGAATATGGAAGCCGTCCAGGAGACGAACCAATTAGTACTTCTTTGCCTCCAATAGTATTGTTAAATGAATTTCATAGACATATGAAGAAGACAGCAGCATATTGGAATATGAGCTCTATACATTTTTTGGGCTGTGTAGGCCATGCAGTTATATTAATTTGGATAATTCCTTTTGCTACCACAAAGGGATTAACTGTTCTAGAAGCTTCATTAATTTCAAGTTTAATGGCTATGATTAGTGTTTCTACTAGATTAGCAACTCCAATGTTGTGTGAAAGATTTGGAGTTAGGTCTGTTATGACTATTTTTTATGTTTTGCAAGGTTTGCCTGTATTAATTTTATTTTTTACATCTATTCCATTTGTATTCATTTTATTTGCCATAACCTTCGGGATTGGATATGGTGGCGAAACAGGTGGATTTCCTATTTTGAACAGAAAATATTTTGGCCATGCACCTATGGGTAGGGCTCATGGATTTCAAATGTTGGGTGCTGGGATAGGAATGGCTCTTGGGGGATGGGTTGGTGGTCCAATTTATGACATATCAGGTTCTTATAATTGGGCTTTGGCAATAAGTGTAGTTGCTAGTTTAGGTGGAGCGATTAGCATTGTGCTTTTAGAAAGCACTTCAAAATTATTGATTCCTGATTGGAAGAAAGCGGAAAAATCATTTTTGGAAACTAAAACCGAGGCTAATTAAACTAATTTGAAGGAATCAAAATGTCTTATAAAGAGATAGTAAATTTTACTGCCACTAAAATGCGACAATTAATTTCTGATAAACAAATTTCTTCTGTGGAATTAATGGAAGCACATTTGAATCAGATTAATGATGTTAATCCTCATGTGAATGCTATTGTTACACTTGATGCAGATTTAGCTATGAATCAAGCAAAAATATCTGACAAATTACTTAACGAAAATCACTCAGTTGGAATTTTACATGGTTTGCCAACTGCGCATAAAGATTTAGTTCCCACTAAGGGGATGCGTACAACTTATGGGTCTCCACTCTATAAAGATTACATTCCTGACTTTAGTTCGCTAATTGTTGAGAGAATGCAATCTGCCGGTGCTATAACCATAGGGAAAACTAATACTCCTGAATTTGGGGCTGGATCTCAAACCTATAATGAGGTTTTTGGAGAAACATTAAATCCTTATGATTTGACTAAAACTTGTGGAGGAAGTAGCGGAGGAGCAGCAGTTTCATTAGCATCTAGAATGTTACCCATTGCTGACGGGTCTGATACAGGAGGTTCTTTAAGGAATCCGGCTAATTATTGTAATGTGGTTGGTTTTCGTACTTCTCCTGGTCGAGTTCCAGTTTTTCCATCAAATGCTGGTTGGAGTCCAACTTCAGTTCAAGGTCCTATGGCTAGAAACGTTGAGGATTGTGCTTTATTGCTAGCAGCTATTTCCGGACCAGACAATAGAGTGCCTATTTCAATCAGTGAGCCCGGTGATACATTTTTAAAATCATTGGCAAGAAGCTTTAAAGGTACAAAAATTGCATGGAGTAGTGATCTAGGTGGCTTGCCCGTTGATTCTAGAACTATCAATGTAATTGAATCTCAGAAAAATGTGTTTTCTTCTTTAGGTTGTGAAATAGTGGATGATTGTCCTGATTTTTCAGAGGCTGATGAAAGTTTTAGAATTTGGCGAGGATGGGGCAGAGAACTTAATCAAGGCGAATTATTGAAAAATCATAGAGAATCTTTAAAAGAAACAATGGTTTGGGATATTGAACAAGGGGTGAATTTGACCGGACCTCAGATAGGATTGGCTGAGAAGAAAAGAATGAGTTTATTTCAAAAAATGAATTCCTTCATGAATGAGTATGAGTTTTTAATATGTACAGTAAGTCAAGTTCCACCATTTGATGTTAAACAAAGATGGATTACAGAAATTAATGGGGTTCAAATGAATGATTTTCTTGAGTGGATGAAGTCATGTTATTTCATTACTGCTACTGCTCATCCATCAATTTCAATTCCTTGTGGATTTACTAATGATGGCTTACCTGTAGGTATTCAAATAGTTGGTAGATACAGAGACGAATTTGGAATTTTGCAGTTTGCGAAGGCGTTTGAAGATATGACAGAAGTTTGGAAGAACATTCCAGATATAGCTAAATAAACTTAGAGGATTTTATGAAAATTACAAATGTAAAAATAGAATTATTTGATTGGGCTACAGAGCCTTGGAAAACTACTGATTGGACTCAGTTTGGCGGTACTTCTCAACTGGGGGTAGTTACTGTTGAAACTGATGAAGGGATCAGCGGAAATTCTTTTTTAGGATCTTCTCGAGTTGGAGCTGATCACTTTGCTCTAGGTCTGATTGAGTTTATTAAGCCCATAATTATGGGAAGAAATCCTCAAGATATCGGTGCTATTTGGTGGGATTTATGGAAAATGAATCGTTCTGTTTCTACGTATGTTATCGGTGCTATAGATATTTGTCTTTGGGACATTAATGGCAAAATTGCAAATCAACCCATTCACAGATTATTGGGAACATGTAAAGAAACTGTCCCCGTGTATTCAAGTACTGCATACCATTCTACAAAAGAAGAGTATGCTGAAGAGGCTATCAAATTTAAAGAAATGGGATGGACAGCTCATAAAATTCATCCACATGGTAATCCCAAATATGACATAGAAATTTCTAAGGCAGTGAGAGAAGCCGTTGGAGACGACATGAAGCTAATGCTTGATTCTATGTGGGCTTATCAATATGAAGATGCAATGAGGGTAGGAAGAGCAATAGAAGATTTGAACTTTTACTGGTATGAAGATCCACTAGTTGAGGAAGATATTTATAATTATATTAAGCTTCATGACAAATTAGATATTCCCATAATGTCTACAGAATATGCTCCTGGTAGATATTATGGAATGACTCAATGGATCACTCAATTTGCTACAGATATTTTGAGAGGTGATGTTGCCGTTACAGGAGGAATAACTCCGATGATCAGACTGAGTCATTTAGCGGAAGGGTTTAACATGAAATGTGAAATTCACCATGGCGGAAATTCTCTAAATAATGTAGCAAATTTACATGTAACTATGGCCGTGCCAAATTGTGAATTTTTCGAGTATTTTCCATGTACCGGAGCAAATATGTTTGGTCTAGTAGAAGATATTCAATTTGATTCAGGATATGTTCATGCTCCCACAAAGCCGGGATTGGGTTATGACATAGATTGGGAATTATTACATAAAGGATTTAAAGGAAAACTTGAATAATTTTGATTCACATCTTTAAATTTTTAATATGAAGATACCAAGAATTCAAACTTTTGATTCATTGATTGCCCATAAAAATTATCGACATTTGTGGATGGGTAATTTTTGTGCAAATACTTCAATTTGGCTTCAATTATTAACACTTGGTTGGTTAGTAAAATACCTGACTGACTCTCAAGATAGTTCTGCATTGTTTGTAGTAGGTGTTGGTGGAATGACAGCTTTGCCTGGGCTTATTATTGGCCCATTTGCTGCAGTATTGGGAGATAAATTAGATAGAAGAAAGTTGGTGATTTTTGTTGAATTACTAATGTTCTTGATTGTTATAGGATTTGGATTTCTCACTACTACAGATTTGATTCAAGTGTGGCATGTTTATTGTTATGCATTTTTAGCAGGTACTAGAGAGGCAATCACATTTCCTGTTAGACAAGCATTAATAGCTAATACTGTTCCAAGATCACATTTAAGTAATGCTTTTGCTACAAGTGTGCTTACAATTCCTGGTACAAGAATGTTGGGCCCATTTGTAGGAGGGGTTTTATTAAATTCCACGGGGTTTTTCTGGAATTTCATGCTAGAAGGTTTATTGTACTTGGGGGTTGTATTGTCTTTTTGGGGTATGAAAACTCCTTATACTGAAAAAACTAATATCAGTGTAAATTCTTCTGAGTTTTCATTTTTTAAAACACTATTTGGTGATGTTATTGAAGGGTTAAAATATCTGTGGTTTAAGCAAAGAGTTATTCCTCTACTTTATTTTTTGGCAGTAGTTCCTAACGGTATTTTACATCCAGTATTGTTTCTTCTCCCAATGTATACCGCGAATGTTTTGCTTGAAGGTCCAGATTATGGAGGTTATTTAATGGCAATGAATGGCCTGGGAGGTTTTTTGATGGTTTTGATGTTGTCTGCATTTGGATTTCCTTCAAGAAAAGGATTGCTCTGCTTAATAGCTGCTATTGGAGGATCTGTTTTAACATTTACACTAAGTTTTAATTTTGGTTTGATATTTGCTTTCATAGTTTTAGCATCACATGGAATTACTCAGACAATTTATAGAACCACTAATGGGCTAATTACTCAAACATTAGTAAAAGACGAATTTAGAGTTAGAGCAAATAGTTTGTATCGTATTTCTAATGGATCGGTCGTGTTTTTTGTTATCGCAGTTGGTTGGCTAGCTACACGTTTTACTGTTTCTACCACATTACTTTTTATGGGTTCTTTAGGAATA
>MDSY01017298.1_pt1 | contig 12568 bp, 13 predicted proteins | sample 811131 | NCBI WGS metagenome assembly MDSY01 (sample SAMN05326643, study PRJNA326480) | marine metagenome | isolation source: seawater | place: Atlantic Ocean: South West | collected 2010
AAGCAGTCACAACCCGATCAAATAACACTTGTACCAGATTTGCCTAATCAGATTACTTCTGATCATGGTTGGGTAAGTGGCAATCATGATGATGATTTGAGTCAGGTCATTCAAACATTAAAAGAAGTCTCAAGCCATTCCCGTATAAGTCTTTTTGTTGATAGTCTAGAAGGTAATAAGCCAAATTATCAAAGTATAGATTATGCTCTGCAGTTAGGAGCGGGGGGTATTGAGATTCACACGGGCTTATTTTCTAAGCTTATTGAACAAGAAAACTTTACAATTATTACTCATCTCAAAGATTTGATTACTAAAGCTAATGAAAGCAATCTCTTCGTCAACGCAGGGCATGACCTTAATTTAAAGAACCTATCCAAGTTAGCTGAAATAGGAGGGGTCAACGAGGTATCAATAGGTCATGCAATTATTGTAGACGCCTTGAATTATGGCTTTGAAGACACTATAAAGAGATATATAAATATTATTAGAGAATAACTATGAACATTGAAGAAAAATTAAAACAGCAGATCAAAGATAATGAAATTCTTATTTATATGAAAGGAACTCCTTATGAGCCTAGATGTGGTTTTTCAGCTAAAACAGTTCAAGCACTTATTGATTGTGAAGCTAAGTTTTCTTATGTTGATATATTGGAAAATAATGATGTAAGAACAACATTACCATCTATCTCAGATTGGCCAACTTTTCCTCAAGTCTTTATTAAAGGTGAGTTAATAGGTGGAGCTGATATTGTTACTCAGATGCATGAAGCTGGCGAGCTTAAAACAATGATTGATAGCTCATCTGAATAATTCTGAATGGATGGAAATATAATTGAGGGTAAAGCTTTTGGATGTTGGATTTATCAACCAGACATAAGGTTTAATCCAATATGGTCGCTAAGGCTAATTCCTTCCGAAATAGAAATCCATAGATTTAAAAAAAATGGTCATGAATTAAACATGGAAACTCAAGCTGGAATAAAAATTGGCCTTTCGGTTAGTATTTATAGAAAAGTTAAACACATGGATGATGTTTTAGAACGTCCTTTGTTATTTGATAAAAATAAAAATAGACTAGAGTTATTTGAAGAATTACCTGATGGTTCGAATGTATTAGTCAAATATAACGAATGGGAAGCAATCTCCAAAAAAGATAATAAAATCTATAGAGGTTTAGATTTAATATCAGTGATGTTGCTGGATGAAACGCCTTCTATATTTTAAATAAATGAATATTAATAATCAAAGTATTTGGACATTTGGTGATTCAAAGAAGGATAGGAAAGGCAGAACTATTTACTTTATAGGCTATTCAAATGAGACTGATTCTAATGGATATTCAATAGAGCTCTGGGAGCCTGAAATTGAGTACCTTAAAAGAGATAGTAAGGAATAATCTTTTTCTTATTTCTTATTAAAATCATTAATTACTTTACAAAAAACCTTAGCAGTTACGTCTGAATCATACGCAGCTGAGTGTGCTTCTTTCGAATCATAGTCAATCTTAAGTGATTCACAAATTCTTGCTAAAACAGTTTGATTTGTTGCTAAAGCCCCAAGCGTGACAGTATCTAAAACAGAGAAAGGGTGAAAAGGAGATTTTTTTATATCATTTCTTTTTACAGCAGCATTTAAAAATGAGCTATCAAAGTGTGCATTATGTCCCACCAAGATTGCTCTAGAGCATTCATACTTATTCCTAGCAACATTAATTATTTTAAATAGTTCCTTTAAGGCTTCATTTTCACTTACAGCATTTCTAAGAGGGTGATCTAATTTAATTTTTGTAAATAGAAGTGATTCCTCTTCAACAATAGATCCTTCATATGGTTCAATATGAAATCTATGAGTTTCACCAACAATTAACTGCTCATCTTCTTCTTCAATAAGGGTGATAGCAATTTCTAAAATAGCATTTGTTTCTGAATCAAAGCCACCAGTTTCTAAGTCCATTACAACAGGAAGATATTTCCTAAATCTATCTTTAAGCATTATTAAGAATCTTTATCTATAAAGTCATCTATTTTATCTTCTTGGAGCTTATGCAGTTTTTTAAGATCAGACTTAGCAATATTTATTTGCATTCTTTTGAGATTATTTAATTTATCAAAATCTCTATTTTTAAGTTGAATATTTATAGTCTTACTAATACTTATATTTTGATCTGATAAATTTTTAATCTTTACTCTCTTATTGCCTGAGGCAAGAGTTTCTTTTAAATTAAAAAAAGATTGAGATAACTCACGAGGTTTAGTTAATTCTTTTTGAGAAGATTCAACTATTTCAATACAGTCAACTGGGCAGGGCTCGATACATAACTCACACCCTGTACAAATATCTTCAATTATTGAATGCATCATATTAGTTCCACCAATAATCGCATCTACAGGACAAGCATCAATACATTTTTTACAACCTATGCATTCCTCTTCTATAATCGAAACTTTCTGATAATCTATAGTTGGACCATAAGCCATATCAACTTTTTTATAAGATTTACCTATAAGTTTATTAAGTTTTTGAAGAGTTTCTTCTCCACCAGGTACACATCTGTTATGAGGTTCACCGGATGCTATTGCTTCTGCATACTGATGGCAACCAGGCGTATTACATCGCCCACATTGGATTTGAGGTAATTCTATATGTATTAAATTAATAAGCTCCACTTTACTTATCTTCAATGCCTAACTTTTTATGAAGATTAGCATTCGATGTTGTGTATCCAAATGGCACTCTTTCACCTGGATTAATTCTTTTATAGGCTTCTTGCACTGCAAGAGTGGTTTCATGAAAACCGGATAGAATAAGATCAAGCTTTCCAGGATAATCATTTATATCTCCAACTGCAAAAATTCCATCTCTAGACGTTTGGAAATCTTTAGTATTTACCTTGATTTTTTTATCATTTAACTCTAATTCCCAATCTAATATTGGCCCTAATTTCTTATTTAAACCAAATAGAAAAATAAGTTCGTCAGCCTTATATTTTTCAATTTCATTGGTTTCAAAGTTTTTAAGCGACACTTCTTCAACTTTCTCTGATCCACTTATGTCAGCAATTAAATAAGGTGTTAACAGATTCACTTTCTTTAATTTAACAAGCTCTCTCATTTTTTCTTCTGAGTGAAGGGCTCCTCTAAAAGCATCTCTTCGATGAACAATTGATAAGCTTTTAGCTTGCTCTGCTAATTCTATTGTCCAGTCTAAGGCTGAATCGCCACCACCGAAAATAAAAATATCCTTGTCTTTATATTGCTCCTTTGATTTTACAGAATAATTAACGCCACAATTTAAAAATTTATCTGGATCTTCTATATTAGGAGGTCTTCTAGGTTCAAATGAACCAGCACCAGCTGCTATGAAAATATTTTTAGTATTGAATTCATTACTTTGATTCGTTTTGATGTTCCAAAAATTATTACCGTCGTTACCAATTTCTTTTATTGAATCAACCCTCTCATTAAGTAATAGTTTGTAATCAAAGGGCTTTATTTGTTCTAGCAAAGCATCTACATGCTCTTGGCCAGTCTGAAGAGGCACTCCAGGAATATCATATATAGGCTTTTCTGGGTAAAGTTCTGCACATTGACCTCCTGGCTTATCCAAATTATCTATTAATACACAATTAAGACCAAGCAAGCCTGCTTCAAAGACAGTAAACAAGCCGACTGGACCGGCTCCAATAACAACTATATCTACTTCTTTACTCATTACTTAACTCTTAATCCTGGCTTGGCTCCAGAATCTGGTGATATCAAGTATATTCCCTCATCATCACTTGACGCTAGGACCATTCCCTCTGATAAGCCAAATTTCATTTGTCTCGGTTCTAAATTACTAACTAATATCACCAATTTGTTATTAAGATGTTCTGGATCATACGCTTTTTTTATACCAGCAAAAACTTGTCTTTCTCCAAGATCGCCCACATCTAATTTTAGTTGTATTAGCTTGTCAGCTCCTTCAACATGAGATGCCTCTATTACCTTAGCGACTCTAAGATCAATATCTGCAAATTGATCAATGTTTATATAATTATTTTCTTCATTCATTTCTTCTTCCTCTGGGATTATTATTGGTTCCAGTCTATTAAGTAAAGGATCATATTCATTTATGCTTCCTGTAATTTTTTTATGTGCGTCATTCAATGACGTTTCATTATTATTTAAAAAAGCAAATGCTTTCTTTGTTAGATTTGGGATAATAGGACTAAGGTATATCGATAGTATATTAAAGGCATTAATACCAGTTGTGGCTATAAATACAGCCTCATCTTGTTCTTTTTTCCAAGGAGTTTGATCATTAATATATTTATTAACAATGTCAGCAACTTCCATAATTTGTCTTATGGCTTTTGAGTAATTTCTTGATTCATAATTCTGAATAATGGCATCTTTTTTTGAGTGAACCTGATGTATCAATTCTTCATCAAATGTCTCGGATAACTTATTGTTATTTTTTTTGATAAAAGATGAGCATCTACTGGCTATATTTAAATACTTACCCACAAGGTCAGAATTAATCCTTTGAACATAATCTTCAAAATTAAGATCTATATCTTCAACCTTGTCATTCAATTTAGCAGCAAAATAATAACGTAACGTTTCAGGGTCACAGTTGCTAGCAAATTCTCTTGCCATAATACCGGTCCCTTTAGACTTAGACATTTTTTCGCCATTGATTGTTAAAAAACCATGCACAAATACGCCATCAGGCAACCTAAAGTTAGAGGCACTTAAAACAGCAGGCCAAAATAAGCCATGAAAATAAGCTATATCTTTACCAATAAAATGATATATCTCATATTCCGATTTATCAGACCACAGATCACTCATTGCAACATTATTCTGTGAAGCCCAACTATCCATTGAAGCCATATAGCCTATTGGAGCATCTAGCCATACATAAAAATATTTATTTTCCTCATCAGGAATCTCAAAACCAAAATAAGGAGCATCTCTTGATATATCCCACTGTTGAAGATCTTCATTTAGCCATTCACTAAGTTTGTTGATTATTGGCTGCTGAAGATCTGCACTATTTAAGAAGTCTTTCAATACTTCTAATTTTTTAGGCAAATCAAAAAATATATGTTCACTTTTTTTGTAAATAGGTTTTGTGCCTGATATTGCAGATAGTGGATTCTTAATTTCCGATACATCGTATGTTGCCCCACATTTACTACAGCCATCTCCGTATTGGTCTTCCTCATCACACTTAGGGCAGGATCCTTTAACAAACCTATCTGATAAAAACATTGATTCTTTTTCATCATAAAGTTGATCAATTGTATTTCTAGTAATCAAGTTATTTTCTTTACACTTTTCATATATTAATTCTGAAAAATTCTTATTCTCAACTGAGTGAGTTGAATGAAAGTTTGTAAAATTAATATCATAAAGTTTATAAGTTTCCTCATGATCTATCTGAATCTTTTTTATTAATTCTTCAGGGGTTAACCCCAGCTCCTTGGCTTTAAGCATTACAGGTGTTCCATGAGTATCATCAGCACAGAAGAACAGACATTCATTTCCATTGGAATTTTGAAATCTTACCCATATATCAGTCTGAACTGCTTCCAAAATATGACCCAGATGTAATGAAGCATTAGCGTAGGGCAATGCATGCGTTACAATTATTTTTCTAGTTTTTTTAGTAGTTGAGTCCATATATTAACTGTATTATAGGTGAAAAATAGATTTAATATGGCTATAAAAAAAATAATCGCTGTTGCTTCTGCTAAGGGTGGTGTCGGCAAGAGCTCGATAACAGCTGGTTTGGCTATGAGCATGTCCCAATCGTTTAAAGTAGGCATCTTAGATGCTGACATTTATGGTCCCAATCAACATATTTTGTTTGACGTAGAAAATAGTAAACCAAACTTAATAGAAAAAAATGAAAAGAAGTTTCTTGAACCTATTATTTCCAATAATGTTGCTTTAAATTCTATGGGATTTGTACTAAATGATGACAAGGCAGCGGTATGGAGAGGTCCAATGCTAAGCGGAGCAATTAGACAGCTTATGGATTCTACTATTTGGGGAGATCTAGATTACTTATTTATAGATATGCCTCCTGGAACAGGCGATGCATATTTAACTGTAGCTTCAGAAATAAAGCCTGATTATTGTCTGCTAGTAACTACTGCAAATAAGTTATCTATACATGATGTTCATAAATCTATCACAACGTTTAATAAGTTAAATATTAAGATTATGGGATTTATAGATAATAATATTTCTAATCATGAGTTTGAAAAAGATTTTTCATCACTAATAAGTTTAAATATTGAACATATTGGCTCTATTCCATTTAACGAAAATATTTATTCATTTGATAAAAGTAAAATAAATAATTTATTTGTAAATTTATCAAGCCGAATAGTTTCGCTTGTATAATCTCCATATGAACAAGCTTCTTTTTCTCTTATTTTTTCTATTTAGCTATCTTCATGCAGAAGATATTAATGATCCTCTAGAAGACTTTAACAGGATCACTTTCGCATTTAATGAATCTCTTGATAATCTTCTTGCCAAACCTATTGCTGAAATTTATTCATCGTTTCCTAAACCTATTAAAACTACTGTATCCAACTTTTTTGACAATCTAGAAGAAATAGATACAACAGTGAATCAAATTCTTCAAGGCAAATTTGCTTATGCTGCAAATGATCTTTCGCGTTTTTTAATTAATTCTACTATTGGTTTAGCAGGTATTTTTGACGTTGCTACAAAAATTGGTCTACCAAGACATGAAGAAGACTTTGGACAAACTTTGGCCTTGTGGGGAGTTCCATCTGGACCATACATAATGCTTCCAGTTCTAGGTCCCTCCAGTGCAAGAGATACATTTAGTAGGCCTGTTTCTTCATTATTATCTATAACATTTCATATGACAGAAGATGACGTTAATCTTACTTTAAAAGCTGTTGATGCCCTTGAAACAAGAGAAAGGCTTCTTGAGATTGAATCTTTGATCTCAGGAGATAGGTATAATTTTGTTAAAGAATCCTATGTTCAATACATTCAATATGAAGTTAGTGATGGAGTAAATGTAGAAGATAACTTTCTTGATGAGATGGACGACTTTTTAATAGAATAACAAATCTTCTAATTCTTTCCTGTGCGGTTGCAGGCTTTCATTTTTTATAACTTCAAGTATTTTTAATCTAAAAGTTTTAGCAAATTTATCACCTCTCGATAAGCCGAATAAATGCTTCATCATTCTTGAAAGCTCATATCCTTCTTCAACTTTACCTTCTACATAATCAAGGTATTGGTTTAAGATTTGCTTCTTAGATTTTAGAACTGCATCCATTCCGTATATTTCAGAATCTATATCTTTTATTAAAAAAGGATTTTCATATGCTGCTCGCCCAATCATAACTCCATCAACTTTCTTAAGATGATCTTTGCATTCATCTATTGTTTTAATTCCACCGTTAATAATAATATTCAAGTCTGGGAAATCTTCCTTTAACTTATACACATAATCATATTTCAGAGGAGGTACGTGCCTATTTTGTCTTGGGCTTAAGCCTTTTAATATTCCATTTCTAGCATGAATAATAAAATCAGTAATTCCAGAATTCTTAACTATTTCAACAAAGTTAAATAAAAACTCATAATCTTCATGATGATCAATTCCTAATCTACATTTGATAGAAACAGGAATAGATACATTATTTTTCATGGCACCCAAGCATTCAGCAACATGATTAGGCTCAAGCATAAGACAGGCTCCAAATCTTCCTTTCTGAACTCTATCAGATGGGCATCCAACATTTAAATTAATTTCATCATATCCGTATTCTTCACATATTTTTGATGATTCTATTAAGTGATTTGTATCAGAACCTCCTAATTGCACCGCCACAGGATGTTCTTCATTATTAAACTCAAGTTGATGAAAACATTTACCATAGAGTATTGATCCAGTGGCAACCATTTCTGTGTATAAGAATACTTTTTTTGAAATTAGTCTGAGTAGATATCTGTCATGCATATCTGTATATTGCATCATCGGTGCAATACAGACTCTATGACTAAATTTAGACATTGCTATTTATAAAAAATAAACAATAGAAGCAAAACCAACTATAGATAGAACTATAGTATAGGGAAGGGCCATCAAGACCATTCTCATGTATGACAAGTTAATTAATGGGGCTAAAGATGAGGTAAGTAAAAATAGGAAAGCAGCCTGTCCGTTAGGTGTAGCTATGCTGGGTATATTTGTACCTGTATTAATAGCAACAGCCAAGTTATCAAATTGTTCACGAGTTATAAGTTGATTATCTAAGGCTGCTTTTACTTCATTTATATAAATAGTTGCAACAAAGACATTATCACTAATTGCTGATAAGAAGCCATTAGCAACAAAAAATAATGGAGGTTGAACATCAGTACTTTGTGCTAATACATAGTTAATAACTGGTGAGAATAGATGCTGATCATGTATCACACTAACAATTGCAAAAAATACTGCTAATAGGGCAGTGAAAGGAAGCGCTTCATGGAAGGCTTCACCTAATTTATGTTCTTCTGTTATTCCTTTAAACGCTGTTAAAAGAATTATTACAGCTAAACCAATAAGACCTACTGCAGCAACATGCAATGCCAATGCAATAACTAAAAATAACGCTACAAGACCTTCAATCAATAATTCAGCTTTATGTTCTATAGTTATGTTCTCTCTTTCATATTTATCAAAATCGTTAAATACTGCTCTTACATTTACTGGTAACTGATTACCAAAGCCACCAATTGCAAATCTTTCAATACAGAAACAAGTTAATAAACCCGCCACTAAGACAGGCATAGTTATAGGAGCCATTCGCATAAAGAATTCAATAAATTCCCACCCTGCAATCTTCGCTATCAATAAATTTTGTGGTTCACCAACTATTGTACAAACACCACCAAGTGCAGTTCCAACAGCACCGTGCATGACAAGATCTCTTAAAAAAGCTTTAAAATTTTCTATATCTTCAATGTCAATTTCGCTAAGTAGCTCATTGTTCTGATAGTCATGACCGGAATCGCCAAATTCTTTACCAGAGGCAATAGTATGAAAAATTCTATAAAAACCTATCGTTACTCCAATTAGAACTGCTGTAACCGTTAATGCATCCAAGAAAGCAGATAGAACTGCAGCAGACAAACAAAACAAGAGTGACAAATATATTTTAGATTGGACTTTCAATAATAGTTTTGTAAATATTGCTAGCATTAAATTTTTCATAAAGAAAATACCAGCAACCATGAAAACTAAAAGAAGAATAACTTCTAGATTATTTTCTATCTCATGGAGTATAGCGCCAGTACTAGTCAAACCGAGGATTACAGCTTCTATAGCTAATAAACCTCCTGGTTGCAATGGATAGCACTTTAAAGCCAATGCTAATGTAAATATGAATTCTAATAAGAACATCCAACCAACTATGAAATTGCCATTCATACCAGCTGAATTAAATACCATCAATGCTATTGGATTAATTACAAGAAACACTACAATAGTATTCTTATACCAAGATGGGGCGTTGCCTAAAAATAGTTTTTGTATCGCACTAATCATTACTATATAAATTTATTTAACTAAGATATGCATTTTAAAAGATTTTTTGAATTTAAACCCAATAATAATAATAATTTATTTATTATATTTAACAATAATAAAGTTTTATTTGACTTAGATCAAAAAACATTTGTGTTGAATGCATCATTTTTATCTTTTCAGAATTATGATTTTGAAAAAGTTGGGATAGCTGAAGATGATGGAATGAATATTTATGGCATAGATATTTCCAACATTACATTTAATTTTAAAGACCAGGGATATTCTTCATTAGTCGAATACGACTTAAGACATATGCTTCCCACTCTCAATAATAATGACATAAGTTTATTAGGTAGAGCTAATCAATTACTTCATTGGATTAAAAGTAATAAGCATTGTGGTTATTGCGGTAACGTAAAGAACTATAACGACAAAGAAGAAGCTCTTTTTTGTGATTGTAATAACATTATGGTCTATCCAACAATATCACCATGTATATTAAGTTTAGTTACAAAGGGTGACCAAATACTTCTTGCTAGGAACGCTCTTTTCCCTAATGGTCTTTTTAGTGCATTAGCAGGCTTCATTGAGGTTTCTGAAACAGCTGAAGAAACTCTTAAGAGGGAGGTTCTTGAAGAGGTTAAAATTAATGTAAAAAATATAAGATACTTTGGTAGCCAATCTTGGCCTTTTCCAAGTCAGCTAATGCTTGCCTATATCTGTGACTATGACTCAGGTGAAATTGAGGTTGATGGTGAAGAGATTGTTGAAGCCCAATGGTTCAACTTAGATCAATTGCCAAACACTCCACCAGAAACAACGCTTTCAGGTAGGCTTATTAACTCTTATATCTCGGATCATTAGCAGCTCTTGTAGGAATCTCTTTTTTAACCTTTGGTTCTTTAACAACCTCTTTTATAGCAGGTTCTTTCTTTACTGGCTCTCTCTTAACTGGCGGCTTCTTTGAAGGAGCTCTCTTAACTGGTTCCTTTGATACCCCTGATTTTACTGTTAAGTCTTTCTTTACAACATCCTTAGATTTTGGCTCTGAAGGTTTTATGATATTTTCATTAGGCTTTTTAGTATCAATAGTTTTAACATCATTTTTTTGATCTTTTGTTAAATCAGCTTGGGCCTGCTTAGGTTTTTGATTTGGATTAACTTTTTGATTACCTTTGCTCTGATTTGGATTAGGCTTTTGATTCCCTTTATTCTGATTAGGATTCCTATTAGGATTTGGTTTATTCCTATTTTGTGGTCTAGGTTTTCTATTTCTATTAGGGTTAGACGAGCGAACTGGTTTTTTCTTAGATTTATCTTCTTGATCAATTCCAGCAATACTTTTAATCCAACCAACTAAACCTTCTTTCTTCTTTTTTGGCATCTTAGGCGGCTTGATTTTATCAACTAAAGGCTTCATAGCTTTTGATCTGTTCTTATCATCTCTCCAGCTAGTATCAGGTTCTGGACTATTGGGTGTAAGTTTATAAGAATCAATATCTTTAATATCTGAAGCTTTAACCCTAACGACTTTATAGTATGGTCTTGCTTTGTAAGGATCTGCAATTACCAATACTCTTATCTTATTAGTTCGTTCTATATTTATAATATCTTGTCTTTTTTCATTAAGAAGGTAACTGGCAACATCAGAAGGTACATATACTTGAATCTCACCCGTATTATCTTTTGCAGAATCTTCTCCAATTATTCTTAAAATTGATTGACCTAGCGATCTAGGCCCTCTTACAAGAACATGTTCAATATCATAAGACTCATTAAGTGAGGGTCTTAATCTTTGTCTTGAAACCTCAAGCAATCCAAATTTAGATATACCAGAAATTTGAACTCTAGCCCTATCAGAATAAACAGCTTTTCTAAAAGCAGATTCAACCTTTTCTTGATGAGATGTATCTAGCATGTCGATGAAATCAATTACAACTAGCCCACCAACATCTCTTAATCTTAATTGTCTAGCAACTTCTCTTGCAGCTTCAAGGTTTGTTTTATATGCAGTATCTTCGATATCTTTACCTTTGGTTGATCTGGCTGAATTGACATCAACAGCAGTCATAGCTTCAGTAGGATCAATAACTATTGAGCCCCCAGATGTTAGTGAGATCTCTCTCTGAAAAGCTAATTCAATTTGGGATTCAATTTGGTATCTGTTAAATAAAGGAATCTCTTCATCATATAATTTAACTTTATCAGCATGATCTGGAATTACAGCATCAATAAATTCTTTAGCTTCATCAAAAGTGGCCTGATCATCAATTAATATTTCTTCAATATCATCTTTAAAATAATCTTTAACAACCCTTACTATTAATTTGTCATCACGATAAATTAATGCCGGACTTGGAGCCTCAGGAATTGTTTTACTAATTTCTTCCCATAGAGCCAAGAGGTATGCCAAATCCAAGCCTAACTCTTCAGATGATCTACCAAGCCCATTAGTTCTAACAATTGCACTCATATTATCTGGAATATTTATTGAATCTAAAGCTTCTTTAATTTGATCTCTCTCCTCACCACTGATTCTTCTAGAAATACCGCCTGATCTTGCAGAGTTAGGAATTAACACTATAAATCTCCCTGCTAAACCAATTTGTGTTGTTAAGGCAGCTCCCTTAGTGCCTCGTTCCTCTTTAGTTACCTGAACAACAATTTCCTGTCCTTCTTTAAGAAGACAAACATTCCTACCCTCAGAATTTTTTTTATAAAATTCGTTAGATAAATCTTTTAAAGGCAAAAAGCCATGTCTTTCAGATCCGAAATTAATAAATGCAGCGTCAAGGCTGGACTCTATTCTAGAAACAGTAGCTTTAAAAATACTACCTTTTAATAAAACCTTGTCAGGTGATTCTGTATCAAAGTCATAAAGTTTTGCCCCGTCAACCAGAGCTACGCGTAATTCATCACCGTAAGATGAATTTATAAGAATTCTTTTCATATTTTTCTCCCTAAATATAGGAAGATAAGTCAGCAGTGTGCTTATTTTAAGCTTCTAT
>MDSY01114911.1_pt1 | contig 12568 bp, 9 predicted proteins | sample 811131 | NCBI WGS metagenome assembly MDSY01 (sample SAMN05326643, study PRJNA326480) | marine metagenome | isolation source: seawater | place: Atlantic Ocean: South West | collected 2010
AAAAAAAAAATTGGATGGGAGTTAGGGAGAAAGTGGCATAGGGGGGAAGAGAGACCGAGCGCCCGCGCAATGAGAACATTTGGCATGTGAAAGCACACTTAACACGCATTAACTCTTCTCGATCCGAAGCTGATCCAAGCAAATTGTACTTTACTTTGACAATAATTTTACTTTCCTTTTATTTTTCTAAAGCTGCCACTCTTGATGCCTTGTTGATTACTTTTCATCACAGTAGAGCTCCCAACTTTATGGTGAAAATTCGGGTACATTCTGTACATTAACATATTATTCTGACCTTCAGAAGCATCTCGAATTTTCTTCTGTGGACCTGAATGTGTACCACTTTGTTTACTATTACCTATTGCGTGGTGAAATTTTGGATCATAAAGGCCTACACGCCAGCCCAACTTCCATAATCGAATTGAAATTTCATAGTCGAGTCCTATTCCAGGATTCCCTGCGCAAGAAAAATTTGTATTGAATCCTCCCACTTCAGTAAAAAGTGACCTTCGCACTATTAGAGGTGCTAAATTGACTTTATACATCCACATAAATGGCTTATTAATGCCAGGATCCAGCGTAGTCAGAGCTTGTGTTAATTTCATTCTATCTCGTTTCCAATCAGCACCGAACTTCTGGCCATTATTTTGCTTCAAGTCTGCCATTTGTTTTCTACCGTTATCAATTCGTCCACGATATCCTCCTAATATCCCCAAGGTAGGATATTTATTGAAAAAATACAACGCATTACGAACCCATGAATCATCTTTTGGAGCTGCATCATCATCTTGGATCAGCATGACAAGTTCAGAGGAGGCAAACATACCCAATCTATTATATCCACGAATTTCATGGACATTGTTAAACAGAGCTAATACCCAATCATAATTCCCAGGACCCCGAGAAGAATAGCGTGTAAATTCAGATAGCTCTGAAATGCTATCATTATTGATGATAAATTCAACTTGAAACTTCAAGCGAACTAGAGAGTTTAATAAAGGAATAATAATTTTGGGACGCCGGAAATATTGCATAACAATTGAAACAATAGGATATGACTGTATTTCTCCCTGACATGATTTTGTTGCTCCATGATATATTCCCGAATCATCTAAACCCGGAGATGCACAGTTTCCAACCACTTCCTTCGTTCGTGACGCTTCCGAGATAAGTGCCTCCCTCGCTTCAGAAATATCTTTTTTGGTTCTTCCAGGAAGAACGAAAGGCCATTCTGAATCGATATCAGCAATATAACCCCCAACACTTTGATTAGTACTTGCAAGAGGAAGAGGTCTTCCGAGAAAATCCGTTGAAGATACTAGAAGAATAGCTTTGAATCCACCTCTCCACAGTCTTTGAGAAAGTTCAGTTCCAACTTCTCTCGTTATTTTCTCACCTCTGCAACCACCCCACTCTTCAATACCACCCAATTTTATGACACTTTCCCGTCGCACAACAAAGGGAGCTAACTTAACACTCATGGAATACCTCATTGCTTCATCGTGTAACTCTTTGTTCTGCGGCGTTACTAAGGCGATACTCTTGTCCGATTGTATGATCTTTATTGCACTCGTTATCCACTCAATCCAATTTCTTTGTTCCGAATTTGTGACATTTTCAGGAGGCAAGTCATCGACAGAAAGCCAAACAACAACTTCTGCTTGACTACAACGCGTTAATTTATTAAATTGCTTCATTTCTCCAAGCTTATTCTTACTAATAAGAAACCAATCGTTCTCTCCTTCCATGAGTTTATGAGCGTTTAATAGTGTTTTCTCACCTGGCCATTGGCCATCAACTAAAACGAGCACCTCTGCTTTCCTTGTACCATTATTAGAACCTTTTATCTCAGCTGCTAATTTCTGTAACCTCCGTATGGTATTGACAATTTCTGCACTCTTTTCAATCAATAAAGCAAGAGCTATTGTTGGATGATCATCGTGGGTGATACGGCAACGTTTAATTCCATGCGCTGGAGCTCTAGTCCCTCTTGGCTTTGTGTCAACAAGTGATTGACGTGGCAGAAATACACGACGACAGGGAGGAAGTAAAGGTTGCATCATCAATTTACTTGTCTCCGCTATTTCTCTATTTTCTAGTACAGCAGCCATATTCTGGAGTCTCGTGGCAAACTTTGGAGCGTCTTCAAATCCGCCAAAAATTGTATTGTCACCAAAGTCTTTCTCGAACTGATTTGGATCTCTGAGCGAGAGCGTATCTGCCTCTGGTTTGATACTAAAACTGTTTCCACCAATAATTATGCTCGGTTTCGGAGACAAGAACCTTGCTTTCTGTGAATCTGAACTGAAACTTTTTTCACTCGCAAGACTAGAGAAATTCGAGGCTGTTGTCAGTAATTCTATTGATTCTCCTTCATTCGCTACTTCTCGCACAACACCCTGCTCTATTATTAAGGAATCGTATATTTTTCCATCCAATGTCTTTGTAATTGAATGTGTATTTACAGTCTTTGCTATTAACGAGAAGCCTATGAGGCAGCAAAGAACGACAGTTAACAATGAACATGTTGTTGAAGTACTAGAACCACGGCTACGTTGACTCAATCCTGCCGTATTTGAAGCGACGGAATGCATCTCCCTTACTTATTCTTGTAGTAAAAACTGAGAGTTCAAGAACAGTATGATGAGGATTGGTCAGGGTTATCGGCACAAGACTTGATAAAGATACTTCGAGTATTAGATTTGGTGTCCTTAATTTATAACACTCTCTATGAAATCCACAAGGTACCAGGGCGGCGTCGAACTCTTAAATTAAATATGATTCATTGAAGAGGGAAAATTCTGAAGTGGGAAAAAGCAAAACAAATCCACTTCCCAAAAGAAAAAGTGAAAGCCCAAATAAGTGCACACACTTCGGCTACATAAAAAGAGGCATATGCATACTGGTAGTAAAATACCGTATGGATTTGATTTATCTGAAAAAAACAATACTCGTGCTTGTACTTCGAAATCGTAGTACGGAATAGAGTCTAGAGACAAGCATGTGGCACCAGAAATGATCAATATTGAAACAGAAGTGACTCTTATTTTACAAAAAAGTAAAGTAGGCGGAAAATACAAAGACTAATAATGAAACGGGCAACAAAATACCACGACTTCTAACAGCACCACTAAATTTTATCACAACCTACATCCATAATCACTTTCATTCAAGACTTTCACACAAGTTACAAAAGAGCTTTTCATGAAGAAATTTTTCTTTTTGCAACCCATAATATCAAAATATGCACCATTTAAGTCCTGTTTGTTTTTCTTCACATTCACGTAAATGCCGGCAAGTAAATGTCTGCACTGCATTGTTAAAATCTCCAATTTTACATGAGTTCAGTGTACTTAAAATCTTGTGCACGCTTTTGCAGTGCGATTTCTTTGAAGTACTTCTAATACAGTAATTCATAACTCTCGCAATCTTGATGCCTTACCCATGAAAGTTTCAACAATGAGGGAGAAAAATTATGTCTTCAGATTTTTGTTGATTTCAGAGAGTGTATCTCTAGGGCATAACAACCTGGTTTAGATTGGCCTATAACGTATGATATCACGAAAGTTGCAGAAATTATTTTGAAGGCACACCTAATCTTAACCACTTCGATGCCCAGCCCGCTTTTGGATCAATCAAGGAAATGACACTACCACAAAGAATTCAAATTTGGAAAGAGTTGAGTTAGCACGCCCATACCCGCTATATTCATTCGTAGTCGATTGAGAAACTAGCTCCGTATTATTCTTCAAATTCAACGTATCACAATTTTCGCAACCATCGGTTAGAAACTGGTAGTGATCAAATGGATGAAAGGTAATAGAAAAAGTTGAGCGAGAACGACTTACTTGATCAAAAGTTTTCACCAGCTTACATCTCAAGCATGCTCTGGTATGTTTATTGAATTCTTGAGGCGGTGGGGCAGCAGGAGACATTGTTAAAGGAGTATAATGTCCTTTGGCCTTTCCTTTCACTAGTAAACGCTCAAAAGTTCCACGGGAAGAAAGGAATTTAGAAACAACACAGAATTGAAGTCCAACAGCGAATTCCTTTATAGTACATATATTGAGTAGGATCTTATTCGAAAGACTCTCCAATTCTCCTCTCCAATTCTTGTATAAGCAAACTTACAAGTATTCCGAGGGACCGTTCTTATCCCTTGGTCGTATGCCCTCCTGCACTATACTTCCTTTCGGTCGCAATTCTGGGTAAAAAAATGGTTCATTTGGGGACTTCTTTGCTTTCTTCTTTTTGGGATTTAGGCATTTGGGAGGTCGTTCTATGGCCAGAACGACTGATGACTTGCACACAGTGCAGCAAACCAGGAATCTTCGGTAAAAACGATAGTCGGCATACTGCGTTTCGGAACACATTCAACTCTTACGTACAACTTTCGGGATAACGAGGATGGAATGTACAGGTTCAATATAGAAACTGTACTGTAGCTTCTACATGGTAAAGAAGGACGTGGACACTTCTTTTGTCCTATTCGCGGAGAGTTAAAAAAAAAGAGTGGCACAGATGCCGATGAAAGGGAGTGTAAACGTTCATGTAGAAATAAGTAACCTCGTTGGAAGTTTCTGAACTTGCCAAGAAAACGATATGCAACTTGTGTATTACAGGAAGGCTGGGTTTGCAGGAGCACAAACGTTTAAGCTTCAGTAAATTCAGTTTCGTGGCTTTCAATATAAAAGATACATAGACTCAACTTCTCAACACCACACAAAGAGAAGAGTGATAGATATGTTTCAAGTTACCTCTAAAAAGCTGGAAAATTCACAAAACCTTTGAAGACCTTTCGACACTGAGGAGAATAAACTTATTCTTATTTTCACCTTAGTGATATATCTATAACCAAGCAAATTAAGATGACCATGCACTCGTACCCTGCATTTCTGGGACGTTCGCAAAGAAATCTTTTGGTGCTTTTGCCTTCAACTCATCACCAGCGTCAGTTCCAGCTGCAAGCACATCATCAGCGCTCCAAGATCCTTCCCTGGATGTTCGTAAAATTTCTGTACCGTCTAATGAAGCAATAAGACCATCAAACACTAAGTGTCCATTCACCATGCGCGCATTTGCAGCAATAGGAGTACGACATGAACCATCTAAAGCGCGTAAAAAGTTACGCTCACATTCCACAGCTAAGCGAGTCTCTTCGTGATTTAACTTCGAAAGATATTCTTGCATCTTATCATCGTTCGTGCGACAAGCGATTCCAATCGCTCCCTGGGCAACAGCAGGAAGCATATCTTCGAAGTCCAAAATTTTTGTTGCATGTTCAGTAAGATCCATTCGCTTCAAACCTGCCAAAGCCAGTAAGGTGCAGTCAACCACCTCCTCTTTTAGTTTGCGTATTCTGCTTTGCACATTACCGCGGAAATTCACACATTTAAGCTCGGGATACTTCCAAAGCAGTTGCGACTGACGTCTGAGACTTGCAGTTCCAACGAGAGCTCCTGTAGGAAGGGCAGATAAAGAATCATATTTGAGACATATGAACGCATCCCTAACATCCTCTCGCGGAAGCATACATGGTAAGATCGTTCCCTCTGGAAGATAAGTCGGGACATCTTTCATTGAATGTACCGCTATGTTAACACGCCCATCTAACAGCGCGTCATCAAGTTCACGAGTAAAAAGACCTTTACCTCCTATATCAGCAAGAGGTTTATCCAGGACTTTATCACCCGTTGTCTTGATGATCGCGATTTCCAAAGCTCCTTCTTCTGCAAGCTCCGGAAATTGTTTAGCGAGCAAGTCACGGGTCATATATGCTTGAGCAAGCGCGAGAGGAGATCCTCGCGTACCAATCCTGATTATAGGCTCATCTAGTTCAGCTTGAACTCGGACAGAGCTTCTGTATCTTCTTGTGGTAAATTGAGGTTTTCCGAAGTTAGAGTTTTTCCGCCTATTTAATGATGACATGCGCTGAGTAGCAAGCTGGGAGCACGTCATTTGCGCAATAAGTGAGCTTTTAGCATACAGCGTCATTTCGCTTGGATATCTGAAGGGTGGGTGGAGGACAGATAAACAAATTCAAAATGAAGTATCAAAATGAATTCAATCAGTTAAGATAACTCAACTGTGGATATGAGCGGTTGTTTTGGGGGTTGTCGGGGGATATCTATTTTAGATCTGAAATCTTATTTTTTCGCGTATGGCATTATTGGCATATATATGCAACAAATTTTTTATGGCTGCTGTGCTGTGATTTTTTTCTTTTGGGGGAAGTTTCTTTTGGCCGATTTTCTCCGCCGCTCGCCGCCTTTCACCGCAACCACAAAAGCAAAAAGGTATTAACGTGGGGACACTTGAGGAAACCAACAAAAAAAGTGAAAAAGTTTTATCTCTCATCCCGTTTATGAAGGGGGAGTGGCAAGGCTGGAGCATCTGGTGACCTGGACATTTGGGGGGAGGACGGGAGGTGTACCGTAGGTGGAAATAACTCTTCGTAAAAGCTCAGAGAAGGAGCTCAATTCCACATCTTCGCTATACACACGTAGATAGATAGAATCAAAGACAAAATTAAGCGTCTGCACTAAGACGGGCGTGGAATATCTATTGTAAGCTCTTACATTGGATAGGAAAAGTTCGGCGTCAACAAAATCATAAATTTAGCGTACCTCCCAAAAATCACGGATCGGTGAATTTGAACTTTCATCTTGGATTAGGTTAATCTGAATAGAATGTTGATCGACCACTTTGAGGTCTCCTCACCGAATGTTAAATATACAGCTGACTACATTGAAAGCTCCTACAACTACCAGGACACCAAGTTATATAAAAATGCGGAAAAAAATACGTGGTTGGTTGAACCGATAGAACGTGGGTTTGTATTCCGCACCCACAGAAAAGTACCTAAACTTGGTATTATGCTTATTGGTTGGGGAGGTAATAATGGGTCCACCCTAACAGCTGGTTTGATTGCTAATAGAGAAAACATGAAATGGGAAACGAAGGATGGGTTTCATTCCCCAAACTATTGGGGAAGCCTTACACAATCTTCCACTTGCCAAATTGGTAAACTCAATGGACAAGATTATCATGTTCCTTTCAAGAATATTTTACCGATGGTTGAACCAAATGACTTACAAATTGATGGATGGGATATATCTTCGTTAAGTCTAGAAAAGTGTGTTCAACGCGCCAGAGTTCTGGATCTAGATTTACAACAGCAGTTAGTACCATATCTAAAAGACTTGCGACCCCGTCCAAGTATATTTGATCCAGGCTTCGTTGCTGCAAATCAGAAAGAACGAGCAGATAATATTATAGAAGGGGAAAAGCAAAATCAGATGGAACAAATTAGAGCTGATATACGTGATTTTAAGGAGAAGAGTGGTGTTGAAAAAGTAGTCGTGATGTGGACGGCAAACACTGAAAGATATTGTAAAGTTGAAGTCGGAATCCATGATACTGAGAAAAATTTGAGAGCTGCCATAAGAGCTGGAAATCCTGAAATCAGTCCAAGTACGCTATATGCCCTTGCCTGCCTCGACGAGGACGTTCCATTTATAAATGGGAGCCCTCAGAACACATTTGTTCCGGGTGTCCTCGAAGCTGCTTGCCGTTTGCGTGTCCTTATCGGAGGTGACGACTTCAAGACAGGTCAAACAAAAATGAAAAGTGTTCTGGTCGATTTTTTAATAGGTGCTGGTATTAAGCCTTTGAGTATTGCTTCTTATAATCATTTAGGAAACAATGATGGTAAGAATCTAATGGAACCTGGAGTATTTCGGTCGAAAGAAATTTCAAAATCGAATGTAGTAGATGATATTGTTGCCTCAAATCGAATATTGTACCGAGAAGGGGAAAGCCCAAATCATGTTGTTGTCATTAAGTATGTTCCAAGTGTAGATGATAGTAAGCGTGCCATGGACGAGTATGTCAGTGAAATATTTATGAACGGCCGGAACACAATATCAATGCATAATACGTGTGAAGATTCTCTTCTAGCAGCACCTCTTATCCTTGATCTCTGCTTGATAACTGAGTTGCTTTCTAGAATTGAACTTAAATATGACGATGAAGAGTCTTTTCGCAATTTTCATCCATGCGCTGCGTTACTCTCATATTTAACAAAGTCCCCTTTAGTACCTCCAGGAATGTCAGTTACAAACGCTCTATACAAACAACGAGCAATGTTAGAAAATGTCTTTCGGGCTGTGGTTGGTCTTGCACCTGTCAGTCACATGAATTTGGATCTCCTCATTGAGCAAAGTAATCAGGCCATTTACTCGCCGAAATAGTGTTTTGTATCGGGGTCATCTATCAAAGCGCTTTGACATATAATTATTAAAAGGAGAGAAATACTATTACAAATTTATTTTAGAACAAGCTGCATGAATTTCATCTCTTGTCAACATGCGAATTATGACGTTTTGTGAATATAAATCCTTGTTTATTTCAAGCATCTCAATATTTTCAGGCATAAGTTGTGTTTTGTCCATGCTTTTTCTCAAAATTTTCAAGATGAGCTCTCGTCCCTCTTCACATTTCAGAGTTTCAACATACTCTGATTTTAGGAGAGCATGTGCACTTTGAGCATTATTACCTATCGCAGTTGCCTGATATAGAGGAATAAATATAATATAAATTTGACACATATCTCCTTTGATTCATTAGTGTCTCACCTTCCACGCTGTGTAGTTACCAGCAGGGTCACTCTGATAAAGTTGGAATCCGAACTCTTTGTCCCTAATGATAATAACTTCACATTTCGCAGATGTCATGTAAATAAAATACTAACCAGCCACCGATCAGAAAGGAAACCCCGTAAGGCCTCAGGCCTCCGAATTGAGTATATCCTTGTTTTTGATCACAAACTGCCTGTACAAGCTGTTCCACTGGTATTGGCTCACCATACGTAAATAAATGTCGTTGTGCAACAACTCTAGAGTAGAAATTTTAGAACCGGACCTCGAAACTTATATAGATGAGCTCACCTTGCGTAGTTCACAAGAATATTTGCATCCGAGCTGATTCCAGCAACAGCTACAGCAATATGCTCATTTATATAATATGTTTTCTCCTTTTCACTGCTTTCTAGGAGCTTTAAAGAACAAAGATTTATCGAAGTAAATGGGTTGCTTTATGCAAATTTGAACCTTGGATAAAATTCTCCTTTCTGCAGCTATAGTAACTCCAGAACGTGTTTTCATTCCAACTGCCGCACCTGCCTGGCTGATGGCTTCCATTGCATATTCAACCTTTTCATTAAATATAATAATTCATAAATTTGATCTGTAGTTATATTAGTCACTTGAAATAATCTTCCTTCTGGGCTAAAAGTAGTCGTTCGGGAATCATATCTACATAACAACAAATAGTTGTGAATTCTAAATCACGGTTAGAACAACTCACCTTTTCGCCATTTTACCGCGTAGTGATCGGTTTCTTAAAGCAATTCAACACCCCCCAACTCCAATTTGTTTTAAAAGAAATGGACGAATGTGGAGTTTTTTTCAGGTGTGTGTGGGGGTCCCCGAGTGACCAAAAATTCCAAAATTCCATAAACAAATAAATGATAAAAATAACTTAAACTTTTTTTTCCTTTTTTCACTCGGTCTTTTCAACTTTTCTCTTTTTGCTCTTTTTGTGATACTCTTTTCCTTGGTTCTTTAACCAGTGAGCTGCACAGTAGGTATGTATATACTCTTCTTTTCACGAACTTTTTGAATTAATAAGGCAGAAACGATAGTTTATTAGTTTTCAAGCAAGAAGTGCAGGAATATACCTCATCTACGTATCGACAATTTTTCGCTTTGACGAGACAAATTCTACACTAACATAAATCTCGAAATTACTTTCTTTTTAAACAGACCTGTTTAAAAAGAAACCCTCATAAAAAGGCCTCATAGTGCAAGTACTTTCGTACTTTCGCTGTCGCAAGATCAAGATATAAACTTCGTTTAAAATCGTGATATCGTGAATCGTTCTTCTAGGTTTGAGAATTCCTCGTTAAACATTAAAACTATGGCAAGACAACAGTTCATGCTGGTGCAACCTTTCACCAAAGAATACGTTTCCGAGTCCTTAAGGGGGTGTAATCATATTTAGTTTGTGTTTGTGTTTGTGAAATCTTAAAGCAAGTATTGAAATGTCAGATGAAGAACTTAGTATTAGAACTTTTTGTTCTCTGGGCATAAAAAAATGGCTAGCCGAGAATGCGTTCAAGCTTGGATTGTGTGAAGCTACAACTGTTCAGAAAGCATGCATACCCCCTATTCTTAAGGGCTTAGATGTTATAGGAACATCTCAGACCGGTAGTGGAAAGACAGCAACATTTGCTCTTCCAATATTGCACATACTCTCGCAGGATTCTTATGGTATATTTGCATTATGCATGACCCCAACTCGTGAGCTTGCAGTTCAAATTTCTGAGCAATTCAGTGCTCTTTCAGCAGGTTTAACATTAAGATGCCAGGTAATAACTGGTGGAGAAGAAATCCAGGCTCAAACCAGATCGATTTTAAGACGACCTCATATTATAGTTGCCACTCCTGGTCGTTTGATGGATCACTTTTTAAACAGTCCTCAAGTTATTGGGTGTTTTCAAAATCTGAGATTTCTAGTCCTTGACGAAGCAGACCGTCTTCTAGAACCTTCTTTTGAATCAGAATTGCGGATTTTGTTCGAAAATATTCCTTCTAAACGCCAAACACTCTTATTTTCTGCAAGCATCACTCGTAATATTGCAGCATTACAGCATATCACCATGAATGATGCTTTTCATTTTGAGGCATTTGAAGGTTTGAAAGCTGTGAGCAGCTGTAGGCAAGAATACTGTTTTCTTCCAAGAATAATGAGAGATGCATACTTACTTCATATATTACAACAGAGGGAAAATTGGGATATCCGAAGTTCTATAATTTTTACAAGTACAGTGCGTTCTTGCATGATATTATCTGGTATTCTTGATAAACTTGGAATCGTTACAGTGAGTCTACACTCGATGAAGAAACAAAAGGAGCGCAAAGATTCGTTTGCAAGATTTAAATCCGGTGAAGTAAGTATTCTGCTTGCTACCGATATCGCTTCCCGCGGTCTTGACATTCCAACCGTTGATATGGTGATAAATTATGAAGTACCCATCGCGTCAAAAGATTATATACATAGGATAGGCCGAACAGCAAGAGCTGGTCGAAGTGGACGTTCTATTACCTTAGTTACCCAACACGACGTAAAAATTGTACAAAAAATTGAAGATGCGATCGACTCAAAGATGAGATGTTTATCTCTTCCAGAAGAAGAAATAGTGAAAAACATGAATAGCGTGGGAAGTGCAAGGCGGAGTGTGAAAATCTCCTTACTTGAAAGAACTGGATTTGGTGAAAAAGTTAACAAAAATCATATGAAATAAAATTAGAGAATTGTCAAGAAGAACCAAAATTTGATTTAATTTTTTCCCCGGATGTAAGTGATTGTCTACCGAACATGAAACAAGAGCATCTTTAATTATGCCTCCCTCGACCTGAACTTCGCCCTCTGCCTGCTCCTCGTCCACCTCGTCCACCTCGTACACCGCTGAATCTCGCACCATTTCTTCCTCCTCCTCCTCCTCCTCCTCGTCTCGGCGCGGAAGTAACTCTTTTATGCCTGCGTAAACAAAACGATGTAAATTCAAATTAAGGTAGCTGAGAGTTTAGCTTACTTATCATTTTGTTGAAATCTTTGTAAGGGAATTAGTTTGTCTGGACTGATATGAAATTTTTGACCTTTTGAATTAGAGGAAGTGATCAGGTTATGAGTGAGAGAATTACCCTGAATATTAATTAAAGGAAAGAATATTTACCTAATTTGAAGGACTCTGCATTAATGCCATCGCAAAGTTTGATTGTGAATAACTGGATAAAGCGAAATCATTTCAAGTACATATACAAATTAGAAGACTTACTGAATTATCAATTGGGCCAAATATCTCTTCTACCTTTCCGACTTTACTTTTATTCTCCAGAAATATGGTCCCGTTAAAATATGGTATCTCAAAGGCACGTTTCAAATTGAATTTCGCACTGAAAAGTAATCCATGCATACCTTTGGATTCGTTAGCTTGCATATGATTTCTCCTTCACACGCATGCGAATAGGAACCGATTTCTGAAGCAACGACTTTTTAAAGCGATAAAAACAAGCATAAATGAAAGTTACCGACTAGCTCATCGGGGATGGCTTCTTCACGACCAGACGCACCACGACCAAACCCACGTCCTGAAGCGCCACGACCAGAAAACCCTCTACCGCGCGAAGTTGGTGTCGGCTGTCGCATAGTTCGTGAGGAATTAGGTCAAACTGTAAAAAAACGGAGTGTGTCTTTTTTTTTTAATTTACGTCTACCTTAGACTTCTATGTCACATATATGATCATGATGAGTAACTACCGTATGATCATAAATTCTTGTGTTTTGTTTTCCTGCGTTCTTTTTTTTATTTTTTCAATTTTTTTGTCCTCATCAGCTGTCACCATTAATGGGTGATTTTTTTTGTCTCACTGTCTGTCCTCGGGGAAAGTGGTATAGTTTGAAAGTTTCGCATTTTCCGACTTCGCTGAATAATTTGAACTGTGGT
>MDSY01058412.1_pt1 | contig 12565 bp, 9 predicted proteins | sample 811131 | NCBI WGS metagenome assembly MDSY01 (sample SAMN05326643, study PRJNA326480) | marine metagenome | isolation source: seawater | place: Atlantic Ocean: South West | collected 2010
ATGTAAGGGAGTAAAAAATAAATTACGTGTTGATTTACCTCCAAGCCAGGTAAGTGAATAAAAAATATGGGGAGTTAGATTTAGGAGGGTAACTGTTTAATTAATAATATGAGTTTGGTTTAATGATTTTGATTTATAAGTTTGGTTTATGCAAACATTACATAAAACATGATGTAAGAATATATCAATGTATATGTAAATAGCACTCCTAGTACAAGATATAAATATGTTGGAGGTTTCTCGTTGTTTTTTAAAATTTCATCAACCGTGATCTCATCCACATTTCCGTACATGGCAACATATGCGGCTTTTAGATCATACGCTGGTGTAAGCTCAATATGCTTATTGTTTTGGAGCAAGTAGCAAAATTTGTTATATGCATGTGCATAGACTGGATCATCTAGCTTTATTTCATCGGAATACGCCAAAACATTCAAACCAAATATAACCGAAAACGCTTCCAACATCTTTGCTAAGCCGTCTATATGGTCTTTTTGTGTTTGTTTCATGTTCTTCATTTTCTGGATTACAAATGGATGGCTGTAATCTACTGCATTAACATATAGCTTTGCAAGGGTGATGCTGTTAGAGCTGGGTTTGAGATTGTGTAGTTGCTTATTAGTTATGCTGTTGTAAAACGATGCAGCAGTTTCATAGTTTGCACCACCAACACCTACCAGATGCACAGTAAATGGTAGTGGTGGAGCCCGTCCAACTGTATTAATAAATGCAATCTTTATAATTTCGTTTTTGATTTTATTTGAAAATTTGGAGGCGTTTGAATAAGTGTATTTTGGATATGGTCCATCTACATAAATGCTGCTTTCTGCATGTTGAGTTAATTCTACTGCAGCAAGACACGAATCGCCTTTAGAATTTGTGGTTTCTCCCAATTTACCTTGAAGAATATATTCATAACTTTCAACGCGTTCAATAATATCATAAACATGTGTAATGTACTCTTTTGTAATTGGCCCAATTTGTAAAATTTTTACATGTTTTTCCAAGACATTCCAGTTTTTACTGATATTTGCGAAACTTTCAAGGGTGTACGTATAACGCAAATCAGGAAGTAACGATTTCAGCCGATTTAGACGTGCTTCGGGGGATATTTTTCCACCTACACACACCCACGCAATCCCTTTCTTTGAAAAGTTATGGTGCAGCCACCAAATGGCTGTTTCGTCATCTACTTCTTCTCCGGCATCATTGATGACAATCATAGAAAACATCATTTTTATTATATATTTTTGTTGATTGTGTAGTGAATGTATACAATCAACACAATTAATTTCAATTTTTATAAATACGTCTATTGAGCTATGTTTTTAAAAACTCAAATTAGCTATTTTCATTTCGTCTTTTTTCAACTTAATATCAAAATCGTATATGTCTGAAGTTTTTGTGTTGTATGAGCTAGAGAATTTTTGAGCTAGTTTCATTATTGCAGGGTCATTCAATGCTCCAGAATTGTGATGTTCATAATTTGCTATAAACGCGCTGTCTTTGCTCCAACCCGAGTTATCACCAATAATGATTGGGTTTGTTATAAGGTTTGTGTCACCAGTCATTTTTAGAGATCTAACCAGTTTGCCATCGATATATAAATATGCTGTGGATCTAGAATCGGACGCATAAAAACAAACATGTACCCATTTATTAGTTTCTATATTATATTGCAACTTTAGTGAACCCTGGTGATAAATCTCTAATCCATGTATATTGTCATAAACTATTTTAAACCCTGTTCCTCTTTGAATAATTAGTCCTGAAATTTCAGAATTTTTTATATATAAACCAAACGAATGTGCAAAAGTGTGTCTTTCATCATTATTTGTAAAAAATTTTGTGTCGTCACGCGATTCTATCTCTTTTCTATATTTTAAATCACGGACTCCAGATAATTTATTATTCCCACCAGATAAAAAAAACACAGATGCCACTACAGCTAATACCACCAGGCCAGCTATAATGTATTTAGTCTGCATAATAATATAAACTGTTTATATTATTATAAAACATTTTTAAAATTTTATTTGAAACCAACTTATACTTTATATTGTTAATGTAGCTAGATTTTGTTTATCTTTTAAAAACCCAACGTCAACCGAATATATGTCTCTTGAATGTGTGTTATATTTATTGCTAAACTCTTGATAAATTTTTAATACATCATTTGGATCTAATTTCCTATCAAAATATATATAAGATGCTAAAAATGCGTCTTTTTCTACCCACGAATCATCTCCTATTGTTATATCTTGATCGTAATCTGATTGGCTTGTCGCAGCTTCTGCAGACTTAATTAATTTTCCATTTTGATACAGATCAAACTGTGTATTATCTGCAACAACCGTAATGTGTAGCCATTGGTTAATAGGTATTTTTTCTTGAATCAAAATTTCAGTATCTGCTGTAATGACTAACCCGGATATTTCATCATAATATATACTAAAAATGTCGGTTGCTCTATTTACTATGTTACAGCTAGAGTCACCTGATTCATATTTATTGATGTATAATCCAAATGTATGACTATATCTATATATAGAATCATTTTTTTCGCTTATATCAGTACTATCAATTATGTATTGATTCTTTAGATCGATAACATTCGATAACTTGTTTGCAGAAGACTCATAAAAAAACAGAGAAACTACCAGTATCAAAAGTACAAGTGAAATCAATATTCGATTTCTATTCATTGCTTTTTATATATTATAATTATAATATTATCAAAATTTTAAAACAATATAAAATTATCAAAATAAAATTTCATGCAATTTTTTATATAACAGCACAAATTAAAAATCAAACAGCGTAATCATAATCATCTGGTATATCGTCGTCATCAGGTAAAGTTCCTAGATCATTATTGGACTCGCCAAATACGTCTTTATAAAGGCTGGCCATAAAGTCATCTTTGTCAATAGTTTCATCGATGTTTACACGGTCTTCATCATACAGTGCGTTCTTGTGTATTCTAACACCACTGTCTAATCCTTTTGACCAAAATCCGAGTCCATGTTGTTTAAATTGGTTTTCTACTTGTCGTTGATCTTTTGTCATGTTTTTCAACCGTTCAGTAATAGTAAATTTCTCACTTTCTTTTATTCCATGAACGGTTTCATGAATATCTTCATATGACATGTTGATATATTTGAAGTTGTTATCTGGTCCATACAAATAAATTACATCGTACAGTAAGTTAGCCATAAAAGATTTAACATCGTCGTCACCAAGCTCTGCAATATTTATGATGTTTGTCACGTGAACAGAGAAAATGGTTTGTAACATCAATAAAACTAGTTCAGAATCATGATTCTTTACAGTTGATGGAGATAGTGCATTAATAATTGTATTAATTGCGGGTAAATACTGGTCAAGATCACTGAATATTTTAGTGATTTCGTCTAGATGTTCATCATATTTATTAAATCTTTTCATACTTTCAGTTATTATTCTTTTGATATCTTTTTCAAGTGTTTGTGACAAGTCCCAGTGATGTGGTATTTCCAGATTCAAAAACATTTCACAGGTGTTGTTAATAATCACGTTTGGTACGATGTTTACTAAGCTATGTAATAGATTTTTGAAATAACCTATAGCTTTGACATGTGCTTCTTCATAATACGATGCAGAAATGTTAAATTTGTAGTCTGCTTTGCGAACAGGACTCCAACAATCTAATAGTGATGAGCTATTAAGTATTTTTTCAATGAAGTCGGTGATTGTGTTTTTGTCGCGAGACTTGTAGCTTGAGTAAGTGATTAAAAATTCTGAAATAATACTGGTTGATGTCTTGATATGCTCAAACAATTTATCTTTAAAAGAATCTAAGGTTGTTTTGTCAAACAAATCATTTTCTATGTAATTATTGATGATGGTGTTATATTCTGCAAGCAACATGTTAAAATAATCATCATTATATAATACACCGACGTCAGAAAAAGTAAGCAGGTTGTGTATTTTGTAAAAATCAGGTATTGGTTCGGTGATATTAAACATCACTGTGTTGTGTTTGTTTACTACATTCATGAGTGTTTGCATATTTGTTTTGGTAAACGTTAGACCATAACTTTTTAGAAGTTCAATAGTGACCAAATTAATGTTGTCGCTTTCATTGTATTCTTTAAGTCCAAAAACAATATTATGTAAAATTTGCTCAACTTGTATAGAATTTTCGGGAAGTGCGTTTAGAATTTGTGACAAATCTTCGGGTACATCGGATAAATGTATGTTTTTTTCAAAGAATAAGTAGCATGTCAGCAGATTATTTGTATATTTTGAAAGCATTTCTTTATTGTGTTGGTATACCGGATAACCAATTGGTGTGGCTACGATGTTTTTTTGTTGATATCTGGAAACGTTTGAAAGGATGTTTTCTAATATGAACAAATTGTCTAAAACAACTTCGGCGTCATTGTTTGCTGCATAAAGTGATGAGTTTATGTTGTATGACGAAGATGCTTGTTCAATCAGTTTTTCATGAACAATATCAGGGGTTTTGCTGTAGGTTTCTTGAACCACACGTTGCATGTCATGCAAGTATTGTATTGACAAAAAAAGCGCTTTTGAATTCAGTTGCAACTTTGTGAGTTTGCTAAAGTTTAAAGAAACCTTAAACGAGAGATCAAATTTCTGCAAAACTGGTAAAAACGTCGGCAATTTCTTTGCAGGAACATTTGGAGAGACTGCCATTGAGGCTTTTTTCAAGAACCGGCGTTTCTTGTTTATCTTTGTAATGTATTCTGGTTTATGTAATATGTATTTTTCAAGGAACTGTGTAATTATATTTGCTACCGACGTTTGATCTATTTTGTTTTTATCTTTATGAAAATTTTTGGAACGAATTATTTTCCATGGATAATCTTTAGATGCAATATTGAATGCTACACACGATACATATGTCAAAGCATCCATGTTTGATTTGTCATCAACTGGCCAACCATCTAAAGCTTTGATGCACCCAGGAAATTGTCGTCTGGGAGCAAACGACGGTGTTACACATGTTATTTCAAATAATATGAATGCAAGAGAAAAATACAAAACATGGTAAATTTCTATAGCTTCCAGTTTTACTTTTTGCTGTTTTGCTGACAAGCTTTTGTCTTTTTCGTTCAAAGAAGGTTTGTTTTTGCTATAAAGTTTAATAATATTATTTACAATGTATTCGTATGAAGAAGATTCAAACGAAATAAACATGAATTTTGAAACAGAGTCTATTATGTTGAATATGTAGTTAAGATATGTCCTATCCATTTGCACAGCCGACGCTATTTTTTGGTGTATATTTAAGATACCTGAGGTGATTTGACTTGTATCAATTGGTTCATAACCGAACAAGTCATCGTTTAAGTCAATGTTTTTTATTATATATCCGGAATGCATATCAATTACTTTGTCACCATCTTCACTGATAACACCTTGGGTGCGGCAAATATCATTCAGTATTGCGTTGTAATTGTCATTTCTGATCCACGCCAATGCTAATTTATGTAGAAAAAGCGGGACTAGTTTGGTATTGGTTTTTGTGCAATACATCCAGTGCGGATTTTCTTCTTTGTTCAAATCATTGTGATTTCTAGTAAATTTTGCGCAAAATTTCAAAATGAATTCGTATTTTTCTGGTAAATCATCCACCCCCAAAATCATTTGAAAAACATCAAAAAAAGGTGAATAAGTAATAGTAGATGGAATATATGTAAGCCCCAGTTCATAGAACTTGTTATTGTAGTAAAAGACTGCCTCATTATACGCGGTTTTTTTCTGAATTAATAGATAATTACCATTTTTTATTTTAGCATTTATTGCATCTGTAAAGGCCTCTTTAGACTTGATTATTTTCATATCAAATTCAGAAAGGGTTTTAGAAAAAGCAAACTTGTTGTTTTCTAGCAATTTGTTTTTTTTAGAGGCGCAAATGTTATTATCAAGATTGTAGCAGGACTTTTGTATGTTGCAAAAAATGTTATTACCGTCAATCCCATTAAACTCGTTTGTAAGTTCCCATATCTTAGATCGGCTTCGTTTGAATGTTTTGAAATTGCCTTCATCATACAATATTGCAAAATGCCCCGGCTTGACTAGACGTTTTTTGTTAAGAATTGATTCATATTCATATTCGGCATCTTCGGGTGCAAGTTTGTATTGTTCTATAAGCTTATCTATGGATGTTTTTTTGGACTCTATTTCGGTAGGAGTCAGCAAGTTATAGTTGGTTGGATCAAACTCTTTATCAAAATAGATTTCCACACCGTTGTCGTTGTTCATCTGCAAAACGGTGTGATATTGATTGCTCAAATAGTTTTTGTTGCAAACATTTTTTGATAAATTTAGATTTTTTGAAGATGATATCACCTCGGCATCCTCATTGAATCTGTTGATGTCTATTATGTTAGTGAAATTAGACAATGTAACTGCTGAAAAAAGAGTAAGCATATCGTTGGACAACATGTAAGCAATCAATTCTGACGCACTTATGTTTTCAAGTCCAACAGAATTGAAATCGTAATTATTTAGTTGCGAATTGTTTTTGATGAATGTTTTGTAAAAATTGGATGCAACAGGTTTGAAATCGTAAGAATCGTGGATTTTCGCGTTTAGAACGTATCTTTTTAATTCATCATGCTGTAAATTGAGATAGTTCTGAATTTGCATAAAATCGTCATAGTGTATGTCAGTAATATCAATCATATAGTGCTGCAATCTGGTAAAAACAGTAAAAAACGACGAGTTTTGCAGAGGAATCTCCGGCAATACATTATTTATGAAGGCGCTTATAGGCGGCTTTATTTTTTCAACATATTTATCGAATGGTTCTTCCGGATTTATATTGTTTTTATAATGAACCAGATGCTGAAGGATATTATTGTGATCAATTGGTGCGTCCTCCTCTACATTGTGGTATGTGTATTTTTTAGAGGTGATATATTTGAAGAAATATGACGCATGTATGTTGTAAAAAGAGCGATTCAAAATATTGATGGATGGGGCAAAGAGGGCATTGGTGACAAATAAATTATGAGGCAGAAAAAGTAAGGACTTCACATTAAGTGCGGTTTCGGGGGTTGCCTTCACGATTTGGAATGGCATAGTTTCAGTGGTGTTTATTGGGGGGGAGGATGCGGTTACGGGCAAAGAATGAATGACATACGAATCAATAGAATCATGAGAAAGGTTGTGTGTTTCAATTATGCAATGAAGTGGATTGTCACCAACGTTTGTATGCAAAATGTTATCTGCCGAGGTTGGCACATCAGATATGTTGTGAAACTGTGAAACAAGATTGTTGTACACCGATAAGGGTTTGTCGTATGTTTTTGATGAATATATGTTGTCAACAAACGTGATTAATTTGTTGTATTCTTTAAAAACGGTGTCTGTATTTATGCTATCGTTTAATGTTTCGTCGATGTCTAATGAATTAATATAAAATAAATAAGGCTTGTTTGTTATTATGGGTAATAGCCACGGATAGTGATAAAATTCAGTAAAAAATGGGGAGCGGGCGTTAGTTACAAAATTGTTGTGGAGCTCTTTGAAACGTTGGAGAAGATTGTATATGTCACGAATATACGATATGGACAAAGATGTGCGACTAGCTAGAAGATCTTCGGTTAAATCATTGATTTGCATCTGTAATCCAAATTTCCGGTATCCTAAATCTTTTTTTCCAGTCAATGTTATTTCTCCTAAATTTTCGTCGGTTTCAAAGATTATTTTGTCTATGTTGGCGATTTTTTGAAGAACGTCGTCCGGTGTATCATCATGAATTGTATCATCGCTGTATGGTTCGTCCCGAATAACTATTTTTTCAATTGGCAAATTGTCGGGTATACCTTCATATGCAAAATCAATATATATTGTGTTATCAGTTAACGTGTTGTTTACATATGTTTTTATTTCAATCATGTTTTCTTCCTTGTTTGAAATTATTCCGGTAACTATAAACGGTATGTCAGTGTTAAAAAAAATGTCTATCCAAGTATTGACGTTTAGATTGTTCTGGTCGCTGTACCCTTTCTTGTCGTGTCTCTTCATCAAAACTATGTTCTGTATGGACGAGTCAATCAAAGCGTTGTTTTTTATAGCTAGATTATGTAGGGATTTATTCAGAATATTTGTGATTTGCATTTTGTAAGCATCTAAATAAGTTATAATAAATACATTGTTGTGATAATCTGGTGAGTCAATTGACATTATTTTGATAATATCACCAAGTTCCAAATGCATTTATTATTAGTATACAAATAAATCTGATAAAGAAAACATTGAAAACATTGGAGGAACCGAGGAAATGAATGTTGTAACAGATTATTATGATATTTCGTAGTTTTCTATGTAGTCAATGTATCGGTAAATTCGTGTGATGTCTATTTCCGATATATCATATGTGTACAATATATCTAAACAGTTGTCAATTGTGTTGCGTATGCTTTTAAAATACACAAGAATTTCGTAATATTCGAGATTTAGTTTAAATGCCAGGTGTTGGAAAAATGTGCTGTTATTGTATTCTGTTGAATATTTTGTTAATACTTTTGTGAAGGCAATATCATTCTGGGTAATGTAGCTTATTGGATGAGACAACGAGTCATGCAAAATACTGTTAGCATACATGGTTTTTAGTATGGAGCTGATTTCATTGAATTGCCAAATTTGTTTTTGAAAGGTCATGCGATCTAAGTAGTCCGCATAGCAAATAATATTCAAAATCTTGATATATAATTTGCTGGAGTTTTTGGGTGTAAGTTTGTTTAAGATATGCGCTAGATTTTCGTGATATATTAATCCTATAATTGTTCTATCAGTGTCATTTATAAGTTGATTATGTTGAAAAAGCGAGTATTTGTGACGGTAGAGTCCGTATGCCATAACTTTTACATCATAATTATCCAGCATTTTGTGCATGTTTGTTGTATTTTCGATTGTCTCAACCGACGTTGATTCATCACCTCCTTGCATGGTATAATCAACATTGTTTTTGCATTTTTTCTGGGAAACGGTAAAATTGTTGGAATTAGTGTTTGAATTTTTTAATAGGAGATTTAGTTTCCGAAGATCTCCGTTTATTTGATGTAGTTTGTCTTTATGTCCCTGCAAGTTGATGTTTAATTCATTGCAGATGCGTGTGATCTGATATATATTAGGTGTAGGCAATTCAATTATGAAGCAGCCCTTCATTATTTCTTTTATTTTTTTGTCGACATGGTTATTGCAAATGCAAATAATGGGATTGGTTGTTTTTAGTTCTAGTTTTTGTTTTTTTGTTTTTTTGGGTCTTATTAGTTTAGAAAGAGCGTTTATTCCGCCTTTATCTCCAGAGTTCATGTTTTCTATGTCATCCATAACTATGACAATTTGTTTTTGTTCACCATTTAAAAGTTTAGACACATTATATTGTCCTATATTGTTATCTGCAATGTTTTCGATCGCGGCTTTGTTTCTCAGGTCACTTCCGTCATAATAAATAGTGTCAAAGTTGAGTTCTTTCAGCAAGTTCATTATAAAAGAGGTTTTTCCAATTCCAGAGTTACCATGAAGATATATGCCACGTTTGGAGGAAATGCTGTTGTTTTTTGACATTGTAAATAAAATATCGCGGATTTCTTCATATGTTTGCGTGCGGTTCAATAACCTGTTTAAATTTATGGTTTCCATAATATTAAACTTAAAATATATGTATTTATATTTATGTAGTTTATAAAGTTATAATATATAGTACAAGTATAAGATGGATAACGTCCATGTTCGTCCTCCATGGGAGGATCCAAATAACAATGAAGAAGATGTACCACCACCACCACCACCACCACCACCATTGCAAAGACACGTTGCAGTTGAGGACGATTTTACACCACCCAGTCTTACGCCCAACGAAAAATATATTCAAAGTTTAATTGACACATACATAAATGTAACACCTAAATTAAATCCAAATGAAATACCGGCTGATGTAATTGATATATTACAAGCTCCCAGAGTAATTGTTGATACTAATGGTAGAATGTACTTAAACAGGAATTTCTATGGCGAAAAACCCAAGACACCTAAGAAAACCAAGAAACCTAAGAAAACCAAGAAACCAAAAAAAACCAAAAAACCTAAGAAACTTAAGAAACCTAAGAAAACCAAGAAATCAACATGAAAATACAAAAGTATTAACTATTTCTCCAAAAAATTATAATATTTGTTCATAATATAATGGCGAAAGCATCAAAAAAAAACTCCAGAAAATCCAAGAGTGGAACTAAGAAACGCAAAGTCAATGCGTTTATTAGGCTAAGAAATAAATCATTAAAACAAAATGCGGATTCATTTAAATACAAAGGCAAAACGTATGTCCGCAAACAAAAAAAGCAATTGGTTTACTACGCTTTAGAAAAGTAAATTTATGAATTTATGAATTTATGAATTTATGAATTTATGAATTTATGAATTTATTAAAAATGTAATCAGTATAGCATAGCAAGCATAGCAAGCATAGCAAGCATAGCAAGCATAGTTTCATTTCATATGAATAATGAAATGTAATGTTTCTTTGAAATTATCTTTAAGATAGGTGAAATTGTGGGTAAAAATGGCAAATGAAATAAATAATGCACCTGAAAGAATATGAAAAATGTGGGGAACACATAAAGAAATATTAAAAAACTTCAAAAAACCACAATGTTGTTCATGCGAAGCAAAAGATAAAAAGAGTCCAATGACCAAAAATCCGATAGTTATAAACAGTTTCATTTATTTATAATAATATTATTTTTGTAGTTTAAAAAACGTTAAGTAATTTAAGTTTGGACTTGCAAATTCAATATACTAGCTACAATAATTTTTAATATGTAATACTACATAATATAGTAGTAAATAAATATATAATAGTAATATAATATAGTGCTAATATATAGTAGTAATATAATATGATAATTAATGTTTTGTTTGACATAGCTGCGGGAAACAAACAGTCGGATAAAGTGAAAAACATACACAATAAACAGGTTATTGATATATTGAACGGGAATGATTCAATAACCAAAAACATGAATTATGAGTATATTGAGGTGACAAACAACGCAACTCCGCATTTAAAAATAACCTGGATAGATGATGATTATGACTCCAACTTTAAAGGTTACTCAATATCAGTATTAAATTCACGTTATCCTGGTAAAATATTTTTAAACATTAATAACTGGAGACGACTGAGGAAACCACATCATTCTGCGTGGATACAACATTACGGTAAAAACGTAGCTTTAAAGAATTACAGAATATATGTTGTTAATCACGAATTAGGACACGTGCTTGGTGCTACACACGACGATTTTTATGTTTCACCATTAACCAAATCATGTCATTTAATGGAGCAACAAACATTTGCACCTAAACGCAATTGCGTTCCCAGCTATAAAATTCACGAAAAAACAATTAATATAATAAAAAATTCAAGTAAAATTGCATAAATTGTGATGACAAAACAAGCATTACAGAATAAGCTTGTTGATCTCGTTTAACCAGTAACACGAATAAATTTTGTTAAAATTGTATTTTGTTTTTACCATTTCTTCGTGTTTTGCTTGTAAATATTCTGGTGTTATGTGTGTCCAACTGCTAACTATAACAACAGGGAGATTAATATATAAATCATTTAGGGTGGAAGATTCTACTAACGGAATTGTGCCTACCATAAGTGCCTCCCAACATCTATGTGTGTCAATGCCGCGACCAGGTGGCGCAACGCAAAATTTGTAGGTAGACAGTTCTGCTATATATTCAGCAAATGGTTTGTGTTTGTTCCAAGCAAAGCGGTTACTTAGTTCATTTTTGATTTTGTTGCGTAAATTTTTGTGTGGAGAATATAAGGGTTTTCCAGTTGTTTGTGACAAAAAATTAAAGTAAAGCAGATTTTTCTTAAGAGTTGTATTTAGCATGTTTGCTTCTGGAGTTAAACAGTATCGGTTAAATATGTCTAAATGTTCCAATTTGCTCTCTCCATTAAATTGTGTGGTCTTCCATTGCCACTTAGGCCCAAGTATATATGGTTTTATCTTGTAATGAATTACTCCGGGATTTTTTGCGAACCAAACAATGAGATGTGGATTTTCCAGCAACTTATTAATATCTAGTGTTACGGATGACGGTTGTATATTTGGGATTTGCAGAAAAGGTGGACAATGATCATCATTTGATGTAGTAACCAATATGTATGGTTTGTATAGATTGCATAAATAGTTAGCATATGTAGGCAACAGGTCGGTCTTAATTCCTATAATCGGTTTGTTAAAATTCACAAATGTATCGTCTATGTAAGAATACATGTTGGGTTTGGTAACCAGGATGTCGACAATACTACACCAAAAGTCAACTCCTAAAAACGGCTCACCGGTGTTAGTATTTGATTTGTGACAGTTACGTGAAGAAGATGTAGGAGCATTGTCCAAAATTATATCTATATCATCATTGTTTATTGTGGAAAATTGATGATCTAATTTATCACAATCTGATTGATTATTGCCGAGTTCATTGCCGAGTTCATTGCCGAGTTCATTGCCGAGTTCATTGCCGA
>MDSY01088495.1_pt1 | contig 12564 bp, 7 predicted proteins | sample 811131 | NCBI WGS metagenome assembly MDSY01 (sample SAMN05326643, study PRJNA326480) | marine metagenome | isolation source: seawater | place: Atlantic Ocean: South West | collected 2010
CAGATGTTACAAAAGTAGTAATACCTAAACAAGAACAAGAAGATGCCATTCAAATCGGAGAAACAAAGGAAGTTCCTGTGGAAGAACCATCCGGAGATAGCGCTAAAGTGGGAGAACAAGTACAAGAGCCCGTCGAAGATGCTAAAGAGTTTACACCAATCAAAGAAGTTGAAGTAGCTAAAGTAGAGGCTGAGGTTAAAGAAGCTTTAAGAGATGAAAAAGTTTTAGGTAAGCAATTGCCAGAAAACATCGAAAAGCTAGTTAGCTTTATGGAAGAAACTGGTGGTACAATAGAAGACTACACTAGGCTTAACGCTGATTACTCTAATGTAGATGAAAAAACGCTATTGAAAGAGTATTACAAAAAAAATAAACCTTATTTAGACAATTCAGATGTCGAGTTATTATTAGAAGACTTTGATTATGACGAAGATCTAGACGAGGATAGAGATATACGTAAGAAAAAACTTGCGTTCAAAGAAGAAGTTGCAAAAGCCAAAGGCTTTTTAGAAGAGACTAAGAGTAAATATTACGACGAGATCAAGTTGAGACCGGGCGTTACTCAGGATCAACAAAAAGCTACAGACTTTTTCAACAGATACAACAAGCAGCAGGAAGTAGCTACGCAGCAACATGAGCAGTTTCAAGAAAGTACTAAACAACTTTTCAGCGATGATTTCGAAGGTTTCGATATTAAAGTCGGTGATAAGAACTATAAGTACAACATTCAAAACCGTGATAAAGTTGCAGAAAACCAATCAAATATTAACAACCTTGTCGGGAAGTTCCTAGACTCAGATGGTAATGTTAATGACACGAAAGGTTATCACAAAGCTATGTATGCAGCTGACAATGTAGATAGAATCGCTTCTCATTTTTATGAGCAAGGAAAAGCGGATGCCGTTAAAGATGTTATGAATAAATCAAAAAACTTAAGTGACACCAAAGCTAGGTCTCAACAAGGTGATGTGTTTGTAAACGGATTTAAAGTTAAAGCGATTTCAGGTGCTGACTCTACAAAACTAAAAGTAAAAACAAGAAAATTTAACTAAAAAAACAAAAAATTATGAGTTTAACTCCTCAATTTGGTAGTTTAGTGCCTTCACAGGCTCAGCAATTACTTGCTTCTAACTACCTACAATTTAACACTGCCGGAGCTGGTGGTACTTTTGCTCAGCAATATTTGCCTGAGATTTATGAACAAGAAGTAGAGCGTTACGGAAACCGTACGTTATCTGGTTTCTTAAGAATGGTTGGCGCTGAAATGCCAATGACATCTGATCAAGTAATTTGGTCTGAACAAAACAGATTACACATCTCTTACCAAGGAGTTGTTGTAGCTAATCAAGCTGGTGGAACAAACCGTAGTTTGATTACAGTAGCGGCTGGTGTTAATAATGTTATTTCAATTAATGACACTATAGTAGTATTAAACCCTGTAACTGGTCAAGAATCAAAAGGTTTCATCGTAGATTCTGGCGCTTACGCTGGATCTGGTCTTGCTGCTGGTGCAGTTATATTCCAACCTTATGACGGAATTCAAGTTGCAGCTGCTTTAGCTGGAGTTGGAGTAAAGATCTTTGTATATGGTTCTGATTACCAAAAAGGACAAAGCACTGATGGTGCTTTTGCTGTAGGTGGTGCAAACCAAGCTAGAATTAGTGTAACTCCTCAGTTAACTCAATTTTCTAATTCACCAATCATCATCAGAAGCCAGTATACTATTTCTGGATCTGATATGGCGCAAATTGGATGGGTTGAAGTTGCAACTGAAGACGGGACATCTGGATATTTATGGTATTTAAAAGCTGAGTCTGAAACAAGATTACGTTTTGAAGATTACCTAGAAATGAGTATGGTAGAAGCTGAGTACAATCAAGTTGCTGGAGCTTTACCTAATGCATCTCCAGGATCACAAGGTTTATTCGCTGCTATTCAAGCTCGTGGAAACGTAGAAGTAGGATTTACTGCTGCTGCTGGACTTGACGAATTTGATTCTATCCTTAAGAATTTAGATACTCAAGGAGCAATTGAAGAAAACATGTTATTCTTACAAAGACAAACAGCTCTTGATTTTGATGATATGCTAGCTGCAATCTCTGGTGGAACTGCCGGTGGTACTGCTTTTGGTTTATTTGAAAACTCAGAAGAAATGGCTTTGAATTTAGGATTTAGCGGATTCCGTAGAGGATCTTACGATTTCTATAAGACTGACTGGAAATACTTAAACGATGCTTCTACTCGTGGAGGAATCGACGGTATCAATTCAGTTGAAGGTGTATTAGTACCAGCTGGAACTTCTACAGTTTACGATCAGATCTTAGGAACTAACATTCGTCGACCATTCTTACACGTACGTTACAGAGCTTCACAATCTGATGACAGACGTATGAAGTCTTGGTTAACTGGTTCTGCTGGTGGCGCATTTACTTCAACTCTTGATGCTATGGAAGTAAACTTCCTATCTGAAAGATGTTTAGTAACTCAAGCTGCTAACAACTTTGTATTATTCAAAGGAGTGTAATTACTCAATATTAATAATAATCCCTGCCTTCGGGTGGGGGTTTTTATATGACATTAGCCCCTTACTAGTTATATACTATGGCTATTGTCACAATTTTAAACTATTTAATTATATTATATTATGGCTAAAAAAGCTACAGCAGAAACAATTGAGGTTGCACCTCAAAAAGAAGTTGTAACACAAGTTACTACTCCAGTAAAACCTACAGAAAATACGTGGGAAATCAAAGATAGAGTTTATTATCTAAAAGGAAACAAAAGTCCTTTAACTTTAACAATTCCAAGTAGACATACAAGAAAACATGCTTTATTATACTTTGATGAAGAAACTGGAAAACAAAGGGAAATAAGATATGCAACTAATCAAGATTCACCTTTAGTTGATGAACAAAAAGGGGAATGCACAATGGGTCATATTAGATTCAGAGATGGAGATTTAAAAGTTGCTAAAACACAACAAAATTTACAAAAACTATTATCATTATATCACCCTTTAAAAGGCAAAGTATATGAAGAGTTTAGTGCAACAGAAGTAGCAGAAGACGAACTTGATGTTTTAGATCTTCAAATAGATGCTTTGAATGCCGCTAGACATATGGACATAGATCAGGCCGAGGCTATATTACGTGTTGAAAAAGGATCTCAAGTAAACACAATGAGTTCTAAAGAACTTAAAAGAGATTTATTGTTATTTGCTAAAAGCAATCCAGCACTTTTTATTAACTTAGCTAATGACGAAAACGTACAGTTAAGAAACTTTGCTATCAAAGCAGCTGAAGCTGGAATCATAGTTTTATCAGGAGATCAAAGAACCTTTACATGGGGATCAAACGATAGGAAATTAATGAATGTTCCTTTTGATGAAAACCCTTATTCTGCATTCGCGGCTTTCTTAAAAACTGACGAAGGTGTAGAAATCTATAAGTCTATAGATAAAAAACTATAAAAACAAGTAATACTAATATAACGGAGACTGCGCAAGTGGTCTCCAATATATTATAATAAAAAATAAAAAATGGCGGTAAGTGTAAATACAGTATATAAAACAGTCTTGTTCATATTAAATAAAGAGCAAAGAGGTTATGTAACTCCTGCTGAGTTCAACAGTATTGCAGAGCAAGTTCAGTTTCAAATATTTGAATCTTACTTTCCAGATGGTAATCAACAATTTAGAAAAAACCAAACAAACTCTCAAAATGGCACTGAGTTTTTTGATATGTTTAAAGATATATCATATAAACTATATCCTTTTGAAGAGGAAGTACCCTTTACGTATAACGCTGTTACGGATGGATTTGCACAAACAACACCTGTAGCTGATGTGTTATATAAAATAGGTGAAGTTGTATCAAATTACACTAGCGTAAATCCTAGCTTAGCTTCTATAACGCAATTAGTTAGTAAGTCAGATTTTAATAAAATATCAAGATCAAAGCTTACAGCTCCAGATAATAAAAACCCTCTATTCTTCACTACAAACACAGCGGGTAATTTGTTACTTAAAGTAACTCCAACTCCTAACACTATAACAGTTAACGCACTAGTAACACCAACGCCTCCAAGTTGGGGTTTTACTGTTGGTGGATTAGGTCAATTTGTTTATGATCCAAACTCATCTACGGATTTTCAATTAGATGGGTCAGAGCAAACTTTATTAATACTAGATATATTAAAGTATTTTGGAATAGTAATAAACGATCCAACAATAATTCAAGCAGCTTCTCAAGAAGCTCAACAAATGGAAATTAACGAAAAAAGCTAATAAATGAGTTTAATAACTGAAACAAATCAACAATATTATCAAGGTGCTCAAGGCTTTAGAGGTGATAATACTACACTAGCTTTTAAAACTACATTTGACACAGACTTGGTTTTAGGAAGTTTTGATCCTAATAATATTAATTACGCTTTAAATAACTTTAAGTTATACACAAGTTCTACTGGTCTACCTGGTTCATACTCTGAGTATATAACAACTTTTACAGTTGTAGATAACTCTATCACGTTTCCTGTAGCTCCAGCGACTGGTCTATATATAGTTGTTCAATTAAAAAAATTAGATGGTGGACTTTATGGAAGTACAGAAGCTGAAAAAGCCTATGGACAAACAGTTGAAGATAATTATGGAGGTTATTCTTACATTACCTTACACGATGCTATAGAAAACTTTATGGTTGGTTATGTGGGTGAAGGCAAATTGATTGGAAAAGCTAAAAAATCAGATATATTATTTTTTGCTAAAAGAGGTTTACAAGAGTTTAGCTATGACACCTTAAAAAGTATTAAGTCAGCTGAACTAACAATACCTATTAGCTTAACATTAGCACTACCTCAGGATTACGTTAATTATGTTAGAGCTTCTTGGATCGATCAACTAGGTGTTAAGCATATTATCTACCCTACAAACAACCTTACAATAAGTCCTTACTACACACAAATACAAGACGAAAAAGGAGTTCCAACACAAGACAACTTCGGATCAGATATTGAAGGTACATCGATAACTCAAGAAAGATGGCACACTGGTGATGCTAGAGATTTTTTAATTGATGACTCTGGTTTAGGTGGTATAAATGAATTTTCTTTTAACTTTAATCAAAACGGTGAATTTATTGGATTTAGAGATTTTGGAAGATTATATGGACTAGAACCTCAATTAGCTAATATTAACGGCTACTTTAATTTAAACGAAAGAGAAGGTAAAATGTCTTTTTCTAGTCACTTAGTAGATCGCTTAATTGTATTAGAATACATATCTGATGGCTTAGCATATGATTCAGATACTAGAATACCTAAAATGGCAGAAGAAGCTTTATATGCACACATATTGCATGCTATTATTTCTACACGAGCTAATCAACCAGAGTATGTAGTTCAAAGGCTTAAGAAAGAAAGATCTGCTAAATTAAGAAATGCTAAGATAAGATTATCAAACATTAAAACTGATGAGATAACTCAAGTAATGAGAGGTAAGTCTAAATGGATTAAACACTAAAATTAAATGGCTAAAGTAAAGAATAGTTTCTTAAAGTCGAAGATGAATAAAGATCTTGACAATAGATTAATACCTAATGGAGAGTATAGAAATGGAGTCAACATAACTGTAAATAATTCAGACGGTGAAGACGTTGGTACGGCTCAAACTGTTAGAGGTAATTTAGAAGTTATAGACTTTAACGCTATCACAGGTCAAACTGATCTTCAAATTGTAGGTGTATTTGATGATGAATTTTCTAACACTGTTTTTGCTTTTTTAGCTGATAATATAGGTTCAGATTATGAAAAGCTCAGCTATAGTGCTATTGTATCATGGAACGTTAACGAAGCCACTACGAGCGCTAAAATAATAGTAGAGGGTAATTGGTTAAACTTTACAACATTAAGCCCTGTAGTAGCAAGTCTTCTTGAAGATTTATTATTTTTTACAGACAATAGAAACCAACCTAGAAAAGTAAATATAAATTATCAAACAGGTTATTATACAACTGAAGATCAAATATCAGTCGCTAAATATTACCCTTATCAAACAATAGAGTTGTATCAAGGTAGTCAAGTAACTGGTGCGCAGGTTTTAAGCACTACAGCTACCGCGACTACAACCGATGCAAACACAGTTGTTGTGTTCGATGATCCAAGTGTACTTTCAGTTGGAGACGTTTTAATTAGTGGTGGAGCTGGAGTTCCTTATAATACCTTTGTTATAGGTATAGATGTTCCCACTTTAACTGTAACGTTGAGTCAAAATATAACTGTCGCTATATCACAAGCTCTTATTTTTTCCTCTCCTGAAACATCAATGAGAGACGCCATATCAGAATACCTACCACCAACAGGTGAAGGCACGGTTCCTGCTGTCCCTCTGTCTGCTACTGAGTTTAATTTAACTGACTATAAAGGGTATGTGAGCGTTGTTGGAAATGTTCCTAACGCTATAGGATTTAATGTATATAAAAGAGTGGGTGGAGACTTTGTAGACACTGGAGCTAAGGTAACTGTTTTAGATAAAGATACATCCCCTTCGGCACCTGGCCCCATAAAAATTACAACAGATGTTGCTTCTGGAGTTATAAATGGAGATCAAGTGCTTTTAGCTATACCAAATCCATATTATGATTCTAACTTTGCAGAAACTGCTAACATTGACTATTTAGAAGATAAGTTTGTAAGATTTTCTTACAGGTTTTTATTCGATGACGGAGAATATTCTTTAATAGCTCCTTTTACACAACCTTGTTTTATACCAAAGCAAGATGGTTATTTTTTAACACCTTTCAGCTTATCAGCTACTGATGTAGAAATAAGTGATGAAAAGAAAGCTTACCAAAGTACAGAGGTTGCTTTTATGGAAAATAAAGTAAACCAAATAAACCTAAATATTCCACTTCCTTATACACAAGGCACAATTCAAAGCAGTCTTAAGATTAAAGAAATAGATATACTTTACAAAGAATCTAACGCAATAGCAATAAAAGTTGTAGATTCTATACCTGTTGAAGGTAATTTTTCAGGTAATGATATTTATTTTCAATACGAATATGGATCTAAGTCTCCTTATAAGACTTTACCAGAAAGCGAAAACACTAGAGTATACGACAAGGTGCCAGTGAGAGCTCAATCTCAGGAAATAATAAGCAATAGAGTTGTTTATGCTAACTATCAAGACAAGCATACTCCACCTAACTTTCTAGACTATAACATTGCTGCTACTGAAAAATTCAGCTTTGGAACAAGTATAGCTAATTTAGGTACTAGTAAGATAGAATTTCCAAACGCTAATTTAAAGCAAAATAGAAACTATGACGTAGGAGTTGTACTAGCTGATAGATTCGGAAGACAATCAACAGTTATATTATCTGAGTCTGAATTCAATAACTTACCGTCTTACTTATCATCTACAATATATAGTGAGTTTAGAGATGCTTCAGAACAACTTAATAATCCAGATCGTTTTGATGGTGATTCTTTAAAAGTAACCTTTAACAACTTAATACCATCTAATTATTTAGGTAGTCCAGGTCTTTATAACGGAGATCAAACCTCCTCTAGTTACAATCCTCTAGGTTGGCATTCATTCAAGATAGTAGTTAAGCAACAAGAACAGGATTATTACAACGCTTATGTTGCTCCAATAATGAAAGCATATCCTGATAACACTGAAAAAGAAATATTTGAAACATCACACATATCTTTATTCGGTGACAATATAAATAAAATACCTAGAGACTTAAACGAGCTCGGCCCTACTCAAAAGCAATTTAGAAGTAGCGTAAAGCTTTGGCCTAGGGTGACATGTGATACGAGTGGCGCTACCCCTTTCTTTGGTAACCTGCAGTTTTTTCCAGAAAGAATAGGAGATATAGCATCTGCCATTGGAACTGTAGATGATTTGTTTGATTTGCCAAACGATCCAGGTGAACTTCTTGGAGATTTAACAGCTTTAGATATACAAAGTAATACAACTAATACTGTTCGCTTTCTATTATCTACTCCAAGTGTTCCAGCTGAAGTAGCTCTCTGTTTAGGTATGAAAAATGGAGATGAAATTAGAGGTATAAATTATGGTACTAAAGACACTATAATTACTGAAATAATTTCTGATCAAAACACGCCTCCAGCTGCAGGTTCTACTTGGGAGGTTACATTTTCTGACGCACCTCAAGGCACAGTTAATGGAAACAATATAGGTTTTTATAGACCAGGTGGTAGAAACTATTTTTACAATCAAGAATCAGATCCACTTATAGCTAAAATAAGTACTTCAAAACAAGCGGGTGTTTTAATTCCTAACCCCTATCCAAATCAAGGAGGTGCTTTAAATATATACGAGGTAGAAGCTCAAAAATCTTTGTTAGATATATTTTGGGAAACTTCAACTAACGGTCTTATTAGCGAGTTGAATACAGCTATATCTGCAGATCCTGGAGCTTTGATATATGACCGTGTTGATGGTTGGGATCCTTTACTAACAGAAGCTACTAATGCAGGACAACCGCCCGTTGTAGTTAATAGCTTTGAACCTGTTTTACTCAACGGAACTTCGATTACTCCGCCTGCTTCAACAACAGCTACTATATTAAGCGTTTACGAACAAGGTAATCCAGCAAATACAACTAACCGCGCAGGAAACCCCTACATGTCAAGATTTCAGATTGATGATTTAGGAAATGGAAGTTTTAATCTAGTAGTTATAGACCCTAGTGAATTAGTATTCGACACTGGTAATAATGACCTTACTTTTCAAATAAAGTTTGATCACCCAAGTGCTGTGTCTTCTTTTACTGAACTACTAGACGTAGATCTTATTAATGTAGTGCCTACTATAGCAATATGTCCTGGAGATATAACTATAACTAACAAACTACCTGCTATATTCAGTTTCACTGGAAATAATGGAAGTTTTACTGATTCATTAAATCAAAGAGATCTCACGTGGAGTTTAGGATCTGGAACAAACACGCTATTATTTAGCATAGGCAACAATAACAGTGGTGGAATACTTCAAGACTTTGGAGTCTTAAAAGCTACATCGGGACCAGATGGAACTCCTGAAGAAACTTACCCTATAGAAGTTATATTAACCGATGGAGGCGGCTTACAAGCTACTTGTAGCTTTAACGTTACATATGTTTACACGACAACGGTTGTTTTTACCAACAGTGTAAATTCTTTGTTATTATCAAACCAAACAGGACCTGGAACAGGAGGAGGTAATGTTTCAGTTGAATACCCAACGCCTCCAGCTACGGCTACTATGACTATAGCTAATGCAAATCCTATTACTGGAGTTGATGTTTCTCTTAGAGGTGACTCGTCCGGTGGTGATGGTACTAATTTTGCTATATTCTATACTTTAGATATTACCCCAGCATCAGGAGGTTCAACGGTATCATTTCAGGCAGGTACACAAGGAGCTGCAGATTCAGACACCTCAACGTCATCTACTCTTTTCAATGGAGTATATGATATTGAGCTAGGAGTATCATGTCCTAGTCTTCCATCAACTCCACTAACTCAAGGTACAGCTACGATATTAACCAGTTTTTAACTGTAGTAATTAAATAATAAATTAAGTGATAATATAAGAAATGGCAGCAACAATAGAGGTTAAATACTTTAATAGCTTCTTGCTTAAAAACCAAGAAAGAGCAACTGTAACAGGATTCCTAGGAGGAAAGCTTTGGAATGGCTCTTTTGGAATACCTCAAGCTATTGGAGGTTACAACCAACAAATAACGGAAGATGCTAAAACTTGGTATATAGAAGAAAGTAGAATAAGAGCAGGATATAATAATACATCGACAGATTACGGCGCTAGAGCTTACATAGTTGAAGATGAACCTAGATCTTCTATAAAATTTAATGGATTAATATACTCTGGTATATTTAATTCTAGAACAGCTACAAACCAAACTAACGTATTTAGTGTTGCTGATGAAATAACTAAAAGCGTTGATCCGGCTAATGGATCAATACAATTACTTTACGCTGAAGACACTAATCTTGTTGTTTTTCAAGAAGGAAAAGTATCAAGAGCATTGATAGATAAAGACGCTATATACTCTGCTGAAGGTGGTGGTGCTGTAACTAATTCAAATTTAGTTATTGGAACTATACAACCTTACGGAGGCGAGCACGGAATAGGTACTCACCCTGAGAGTTTTGCTATATATGGTTTTCATAAATACTTTGTAGATCCAATCCACAATGTTGTAATGCGCTTAGGAGGTAATGGAAGTTTAATTCAAATATCAGACGCTGGAATGAAAGCGTTTTTTAGAGATACTATATCTTCTGTAGATTCACCTGTTTTTGGAAAAGGAAAAATGATTGGTGGATGGGATATATACTCAAAAGAGTATGTTTTATCACTGCAACCTTCAGATCCAAATATTACATACAAAACACTGACATTTGACGAAAAGGTTAAAGGGTGGGTTAGTTTCTATACTTACGAGCCAAGTCAAGTATTTAGCGTAGCTAATAATTACTACACAGCTAAAGATAGTAAGCTTTACAAGCAGCACGAGCAAAGTGTTGATTACAACTTGTTTTACGGAGTTGCTTATAATTCTTCTATATCTTTTGTGTTTAACCCTCAGGTTAGTAATGAAAAAGTTTTTAGTACTATAAGCTATGAAGGTACTAGCGGTTGGGAAGTTAATTCTATAGTTTCAGATGCCACTGGTTTTATACCTGGTTATACTGGACCTTTTCCGGGTGAACCTGGCTTTGCTTTTGACACGTCTAATTTAATATATAGCTACGTTAAAGGAGCTTACGACAATTTTGGTAATGAGTACCCAGCAGCTTTAACTCCTCCTATAAATAGAGCGGGGTTTGACAGAAAAGAAAACAAATACGTAGCCAATATAGTTAACTCATCTCAAGCTTTTGAAGGTGAAGTTATTTTTGGCGATAAAATGTCTGGTTTAAAAGGTTTCTATACTAACGTAACTATTTCAACAGACAACGTAACAAACCCAGGTGGTTACAAAGAGATTTTTGCGGTATCTTCTAACTACACTTTTTCAAACGGGTATTAAAATGAAAAATAAATATAAAAATATAAAGATATGCCAATAGGAGCAGGAGCAATAATAGGAATGGGATCCTCCTTAATAGGTGGATTAATTGGGGCTAGTTCAGCTAAAAGAGCCGCGGCGGCGGCGGCAGCCAATAAGTTACGTTTACAAAAAAAACTAAGTCATCTAGAAAATCATAGACAAGAAGTTATAAACCCTTATGAAGGCGTTAAGAGTTTAGCGGGTTTTGCTGAAGACTTATCTAGCACGATGTCAAATCCATTCGCTAATTTAGGCGTTGCTACTCAAGCAGCTGAAATGCAAATGGAAGAAAGCGACTTAGCTTTAGCAGCTACATTAGACACTATGAGAGCGACTGGAGCTGGCGCTGGCGGTGCAACTGCTTTAGCTAACGCAGCGTTAAGAAGTAAAAAAGGTGTTGCAGCTAATATAGAGCAGCAAGAAAAATCTAACGAAGACAAAAGAGCACAAGGTCAAATGCAATTAGAGCAACAGAAGCTAGCAGAAGCAAGAAGAATGCAAGGTATTATGATGTCTGAAGGCGCTAGAGAGCAATCAGCGCAAGCTGCTGGAAAACAGTTTCAGTTTGGGGCTAAAGAAACTAGAGAGCAAGGTGCTATAGATAGAACTTATTCAGAAATGATGGGTGCTGAACAAGACAGAGCACAAGCGAAAGCGGATCAAACAGGTGCTATAACTGGCATGTTTGGATCTATGGCTTCAATTGGTGGAGGAATGTTAGGATAATTAAAAAAACAAAATGGAAAATAACTTAAATAAAAACCTTTTTTTACAGCAATTCAACCAGAGTGACGCTATAGCTTATAATCAAGGTTTTACATCAAGCACCAGCGACTACAATTTTAGATTGTTAGACAACGCTTATAGAAACACTGGTAGAATCTACGCAAAACTAAAGCTAGCTATAGACTCTAATAGATGTCAAGAGGAAACTTGCGCCCTTGAATTAGCTGAGATCAAGCACCTACAGGAGGCGCCACAACTATCTTTAGATTTCTTATCCTCACTTCTAGCGGAGCTAAGCATTACAGATGATCCAAATTTTGATCCTAATAACAATTTTAAGTACACAGCTGCAAACAGCGTCATGACAGCTAAGCCAGGCTTTTCTAAGTCTGACGGTTATAACGTTTATTTAGATCTACTACCAAATGGAGCTCAACAGATTGTCTTTATAGGACCCGCGTTTGAAGAGCCGCTGGTTATAAACAACACCGCTTTAAATTCTTTAGTTGAATCAAACACTTCACTTGTAGCGCCTACGCCAGACATCAATAAAGAGATGTTAAAGCTGCTAACCGAGGTTGGTATCTTCTCACCTGACATGGTTGGTGAAAATGGAGAGCTAACAGCTGGAGCTAAAATAACTCAAGAGTATGTGATTATAAATCCTGATGGAACTCCTGATTACGAGATCATAGAAATCGGAAATGGCAAAGGTAGAAATACACTTAAATACGATTTAGATAAAATTGAA
>MDSY01083182.1_pt1 | contig 12562 bp, 13 predicted proteins | sample 811131 | NCBI WGS metagenome assembly MDSY01 (sample SAMN05326643, study PRJNA326480) | marine metagenome | isolation source: seawater | place: Atlantic Ocean: South West | collected 2010
CATAATCTTAGCTTACTTAAAAACCTTGCTACATTTAAGTCATTAGGATACCCCCTTTTGATTGGAACATCTCGTAAATCATTTATTAATCAGATTAGTAAATCGGATGTTCATCAACGTTTGGGAGGTAGTATTGCTTCTAATTTAGTAGCTTGGAAGTTAGGGGCTAATGTTTTTCGTGTTCATGATGTGTTTGACATGAAGCAGGCTTTTGATGTTTCATTAAAGTTGGAGGGTTGTTAATGTTAAATACGGCGTATCTTGCTTTGGGTTCGAATATTGGTGATAGACAATTTTATTTAGATGAGTCCATTCGTTTGTTAGGGGATCATCCAGATACAGAAATTGTGGCAGTTTCAACTTATTTTAATAATCCTGCTGTAGCACCAACGTATCAATCTGATTATTTAAATGCGGCTATTGAAGTTAGGACGCTAATTTCTTTAAGAGAGTTATTTGAGTTAACGTTAGTTGTTGAAAAAAAATTGGGAAGAGAGTCTAAGGGAACTCGTGATCCTCGTACTATTGATTTAGATATTTTATTTTTTAATGATATGATTGTTTCTGATGATGATTTGGTGGTGCCGCATCCCTTGATGCATGATCGTTTATTTGTTTTAAAACCGTTAGTTGAGTTAATTCCTCATTTTATACATCCTCTTTTAAATGAAACGATAGAAGATTTATATGAAAAAATTTCCTAAAACTACTATTCGATCACTATCAGAATTAGATGTGTTTACTAAATCATTGTTGCCTATTTTAAAACCAGGAAATATTTGTTTGTTTTATGCAGAAATGGGTGTTGGAAAAACTACGTTTGTTAGATCGTTTATGTCTCATTTAGGTGTTACAGATATTTCATCGCCAACGTATACCTTGGTTAATGAATATGATTCGATTCCACCTGTTTGTCATATCGATTTATATCGCTTGGAATCGGATTCTGCCGTTGATTCTTTGGATTTAGATTATTATTTTTCACAGTCTCAGTATCTTTTTTTTGTAGAATGGGCTGAAAAATTAGTTGATATTAATTTTCCTTTTATTTCGATTACGATGACTCAAGAAGATTCAAATCGAATTATTGATATTACGTTAGGTTAATTAGATTTTTTTTTTGTAATAATTCGGCATTTGGCTGATCGGCTTCTTGAATTGTTTGTACGTTCTTTTTTACTAGGTTTTATTACTGATTTTGGATTAAATTCTAATGTTTTGGATTGTTTTATAAATTGTTTTATCATGCGATCTTCACATGAGTGAAATGTTAATATTATGATGATTGCATCATTACTAGCATACGTTTCTAGTTTTGGTAGAGTTTTTTCGATATGTTTGAATTCTTGATTTACTTCAATTCGAATTGCTTGAAATATTTGAGAACAGGTTCTCATAAATAAGGACCGTTTATTATGAAAAAAATAACTTTTTTTGATGATATTACGTAAGTCGGTTGTTGTTTTTAAAGGGTTAGTTTTTCTTGTTTGGATAAGATTGTCTACTAGTTTTTTATTATGTCTTAGTTCACCATAATGATAAAATATGTCTGATAATGAGTCGGCAGAGTAGGTGTTTATTACTTCTTTTGCATCAATAGGGTTATTAATGTTCATTCTCATATCTAAGGGCCCATCAAAACGATGTGAAAAGCCACGTGATGCTTCATCAATTTGATAAGATGAGATACCTAAGTCGAGAAAAAATTTGGTAAATGTGGCATGTTTATGGGTAGTTAAATAGGTTTCAAAATTACTAAAATTATCATGGTAATGATGTGCAAATGGATATTCTTTGAATTGATTTTTACTATGAGATATGGCGGTTTTATCTTGGTCTATTCCAATATATAGTCCAGATTTATCTAGTTTTTTAAGAATGTTCTGGGTATGGCCTCCAAAGCCTGCGGTTCCTTCGATGATTCGGTCATTTTGTTGAATGTTTAAGTTCTCGATAACCTCGTCTAGCATGACGGGTATATGAATATTATGTTTTGTCATGATTGTAGTGTATTGATAATAATTTCTTTTATAGTTGGATTGTTTTTTGGTGTGATAATAAGTGTTCCAATGCGACAATTTTCTTTAAAGCATTCGTTTAAATAGTTAATAAATTTAGGGTTGTTTGAAAATAGTGATATGGCTTGATAGTGTTTTGTGATAAATGTGATGTCCCAATAGTTTGATGTGGCTAGGATTGCGGCTCCAGGGATAATGTCCCATGGTTTGCCATTTGCTTTGTAAAATGCACTACATTTATGATTCATCATTTCATATAAGCTGATACCTAATGCTTGTGTTTGAAAGGGTTGCCAGTTTGTTTGTTGTAAAATGGTGTTGTACATTATATTTTCTTTTGTTTTATGAGGATAAAATTCGGTACATATTTTTTTTTCTGGATTTTTTGATGATTGATAGGATGTTTCTTTTGGATTTTGATAATGGTATTTCTTTGTCTTTGGATGATACACAATATTGATGTAAGGACTTCCGTTATAGGTAGATCCTAGATTAATACAAAAATTATCTTTTTTTGCAGCATAGTTTGCGGTACCGTCGATAGGGTCTAGATACCAGCAGATATCTGTTGGTTTTAGGGTTGGTTTTTGTGTTTCTTCTCCAATAATTTTGTGGTTTGGAAGATGGGTGTTAAACCATTTTTTTAAGAGTAACTCAATTCCAATGTCTGTGTCTGTTACTAGGTCATGAGGTTCGTTTTTTGTATGAATAGGAATATGGTTTTGAGCAACGATGGTTAATTCTGCTAATGGCTCTAGCAGTGTTAGTAGATTTTGGCATAATGTTTTTGTAGATGAATTATTGGGCGATGTCCATATTGATAGCCAGTGAGTTGTCACGTTAATTGAAAATTTTTTATCGCTACCACATGTATTAATAGGTAGGTTTGGATTTGCTTTTGCTAGAGGTAGATATAAAATTGGATGAGTTTCTGATGGTTCTTGCCATGACATAGATACGTATTGTATCAGTGATTGATTTTAATGGCTAACTTTGTTGTTTTTGTTATGTTTTGTGGTTTGCTTGTATTGATGTTTATTGCATTTTCTTTCCAGCTATGGACTAAAATGGTATATTAAATAATATGTTCAAAACAATTACTTTGTTCCTTATTTATTTTAGTTTAGGAACTACTTTTATTTTTGCATCTTATGATAATCTTGTTGCTGATTTGTTTGATTATCATAATATTAAGGTTCATTATCCTGATTCTAGTAATTTTGATGTTTTTGTTTCGGCAAAAGATATTTCTTTATCATTATTAGATTTAGTTGTAACAGGTGTTGAGGATACTTTGGTTACTTATAAAGATTTGTCAGTAAAAGCTTCTCAAATTCGTTTTTCACTTTTTAATAATTCGTTAGATTTTTTTGATTCAGTTAAGGTTAAAAAGGATAGTATGAGTTTGACATGTGATAATGCTAAAATTACGTTTCCTAGTGTTATTTTAGTGAATGGTAATGTTAACTTTAGTTATGCTGATTATGAATCTTTTTCTGAAGAAGCTATGTATCGTTTAGATAAAAATTTGATAACTCTTTTGGGGAATGCTGTATTGTCAAATCAAGATGATTATTTTAAAGGAGATAAAATCGTTTTTGATTTGGATAATGAGTCAGTTTTATCAGGTGGTAGATCAAAAATTAAATTATCAACAAAGCGGTTTCAAGAATGACAATACATCCTGAAGAAATGAGTATGGTGCAAAAGATTGATAGTACAAATGATCAAGATTATTTTGATGTTATTATTGTTGGATCGGGTCCTGGGGGTATGTCGGCAGCTTTATGTGCTGCTCGAGCAAAGTTATCGGTGTTAATTATTGATCGTAATTTGCCTGGAGGGCAAACCGCAACAGCTTATAATATTTCAAATTATCTTGGCTTTCCAACTGGTATTTTAGGCTCAGATTTATCTATTAAGATGGAAGATCATTTAAATGAATATGGTGTTTCTTATAGTTGTGAAACGGTGGAAGATGTTAGTGATATTGAGGATGGTTTAAAATTAGTAAAAACTGATTTATCAAAACATTACAAGACTAAGGGGGTTGTTTTAGCTTTGGGATTGGAACCCAAGCCATTAGAAACAAATTTTGAAAAACAATTTTTAGGGCGTGGGATATCGTATTATGCTCAATCTGATATAGAATATTATCGTGATAAAGACGTTGCGGTTATTGGAGGAGGTAATTGTGCTTGTTATGCAGCTGATTATTTATCTCAATATGTTAATAAGTTATTTTTAATTCATCGTTCAGATTATTTGAAGGCTGTGCGTAATCTCAAGCAAAAGGTTATGACTAATGAAAATATTAGTGTTATTTGGAATACGGTTCCTGTTGATGCTTTTGGTATTGATAAATTAGAAAAAATTAAATTATCAAATATTGTTACTCAGCAAGAAACGTGGCTAGATGTAAAAGGTGTTTTTATTTATGTTGGCCGTATTCCTCCGCATGAGATTTTAAATTTAAATTTAAATCTTGATGAAAAGGGTTATATTATTACAGATGAATTTATGAGAACTAATATTCCTGGGATTTATGCAGCTGGAGATATTCGTTCTAAACAGATTAGACAGATTCCAACGGCAGTTTCTGATGGGATGATAGCTGCTATTAATTTAGATAAGGATTTATTTCAATAAGTAATGTTATGACGGTTGCTGTAATTCAATTTCCTGGAAGTAATTGTGAATATGAAACGTTAGAGGCGTTGACTGTAGTTGGTGTTGATGCTGATGTGGTTCCTTGGAATACAGATGATGGCTTATTATCTAAATACCAAGGGTTTATTCTTCCTGGTGGTTTTTCGTTTCAGGATCGAGTGCGAGCGGGAGTTGTTTCATCTAAATTACCAATTTTAGATTTTATTAAATTAAAAGCAGAGGAAGGGTTTCCTGTTTTAGGTATTTGTAATGGGTGTCAAATTTTAGCTGAAGCAGGTGTTTTACCTGATTATAATCAACATTCTTCGTTACAAATGGGGCTTGCGCCTAATATGGCAAATAAGGGTTATCATGGTTTTGTTTGTGATTGGGTTTATGTAAAAATTAAACATACTCAAGCAAGTTTATTTACTCGTTATTTTGATGATACAGATGTATTGCCTATTCAAATTAATCATGGCGAAGGAAATTTTAAGTTTTATAATAGTGATTTAGTTCAAAATTCTTTGGCTACACAATTACTTTATTGTGATGAGTCTGGGGATGTTACATTGTCATATCCTGTTAATCCTAATGGATCTGATTTTAACATAGCGGGTTTATGTAATAAGTCGGGGAATGTGTTAGCTATGATGCCTCATCCAGAAAGAGGGATGTTTTGGTATCATGTACCTCGTTATTTGCATCATGATTTAGCTGCTCAAAGACGTGATGGAGATTTGTTAGTAGGTCCATGGCAAAAAATGTTTGAATCATTGCGAGATTATATTAAGGAAACATATTAACGATGGAATGTTTTGTATATCAAAAACATATTGATCTTCATGCTGTTTCAGCTTTGGAAGCTATTCATGGATTTATGAAGTTACATCATTGTAAGTCCTTAAGACGTTTTGTTCATTGGATTATTGATGTCGATACGAATCTTAGCTCAAGTGATTTTTTTTCAAACGTAACATCAAAAAGTTATTATTTATTAAACCCTAATAAAGAAGCTTTTTTAACAGAGTTAGTAGATGTTAGGGATGATAATGTTGAGTCTGTTTTTATTGATGTTTTTCCTAAAGTAACGTTAGATCATTCGGCTCTTGTTACTAAAATTAATCAGCATTGTGGTACAGCTATTACTAGTATTGAAAAGCGGATTACTTGGCAATGTAATATTGATTCGTCTCAGAATTCACAAGAGTTTGTTTTAGCTAATTTACTTCCGTCTGATCAGCAAGCTGGCATTTTGGCGAATCCTATTTATGAATCATTTTGTTTATTAACTAATTAAGCTATTCTATCATTTATGGCTTGTGTGAGTGTTTTTATTGTTAATTATAATGGTGCTCGTTTTATTAATTCTTGCTTAGATGCTTTGTTAGCAAGTAATTGTTCTTTTGATTTAGATATTATAGTTATTGATAATTGTTCTACGGATGATTCATTAGTGAAGTTAGCTTTATATAAGGATCGTATTACTATATTAAAAAATCATTATAATAGTGGTTTTGCGCGAGCGAATAATATTTGTGCAGATTATGCTAAAGGTGATTATTATTTTTTATTAAATAATGATACGATTATTCAACCTAATACGTTGCAGTTATTATATGATTATTTAATGCAATTTTCTGATATTGGTTTGATTGCGCCTAAATTGCTTAATGGTGATGGATCTATTCAGTGTTCAGGTAGTATTTTTGGTCAGTTACGTTTTTATTCTAAAAAACCAGTTGATGTTTCATTTCTTTCGGGTGCTGCTTTATTAATTAAAAAATCAATTTATCATGAGGTAGGTGGGTTAGATGATAATTTGTTTTTTTATAATGAAGATCTTGATCTATGTAAAGTTTTAGTAAAGAAAAAATTTCGATTAGTATATTATCCATTAGCTGAGTTAATTCATTTTGGTGGGTTGTCTACATTTTTTCGTTCTGCAAAATCTTTGGTGGAAGGTTATCGCGGTGGGTTTTATGTGTGTTATAAACATTATTCAGGGATAGTTTATAAATTGTATCGTTTTTTAGTTTTATTTGATATTTTACCTCGTTTTATATTTCATTTTTGTTTATCTCTTTTTTTATCAAAGCATCGCATTTATGTGGGATCTTATTTTGATATTTTAAAAATTAATTGGAATAATGATATCTTTATTACTCATCCTTCTGTTAAGGTGGAGGTAGTATGAGGTCTATTATATCGTTTTGGTTTATGGTGTTATTTGCTAGCTCAGTGTTTGGTTTTCCTTATCATGTTGAGCAGGATGTTTTAGATGAAGTTGTGTTAAATCAGACTCGTTATGAAAATCAGCCAACGGATAATGAGGTTATGTTTGATTTAGCAATGAGTTATGCTTATTCTGGTCAGATTTTAAAAGGTTGGAATTTATTAAAAACAATACCAAAAGAATATGCCGATACGGTTATTGTTACATATGAAAAGCTTATGAGTGAGGATGAATCTGAATGGCGGTATCCATTTAAATGTGCGTTTGGTTATTTTTTTGTTGGTAATAAAGCGCATGCTATTACACTGTTTCATCGAGTTATTGATATTAATCCTCAGCAAGTGTGGGCTTATGGTTTTATTGCTTTAATTTACGGAGAGATGGGGCAGGTCGAGAAGGCTTTAGAATGGTGTGAAAAAGGGTTGGTTGTCGAACCAAGAGCTACAGCGATTCATTTTTTGATGGCAGAAGCATATCGCAAGCAAAAAAAATATTATTTAGCATTTAAAAAATTATTGTTTGTTGGTAGATTACAAAGTTTGTAACTTATTATGGGAAGATTTAGCGCTTATGTGATTGTTTTTTTGTTTTTGTTAATTGTTTACACCTTGTTTTTTAAAGATTTTATGTATCAGTCTTTTACTAATAAGCCTGCTGATATTCCTGATTTTATATTTTATGATATTACTATTTCTCATTTTAATGATGGTGTTTTAGCAATGGAGGTGTCGACAAATAGAGCTGTTATTTATCAAGGTGATTCGGATGTTTTGCTTGATCAAACGAATGGGGTTTCTTTTTTTGAAAATTCTTTTTTACGTTTTAATGCTGATACAAGTCAAATGAATTTAAAAACAGGGGCTATACAGTTATCAAATGCTTATTTAGTGTATGCACAGGGAGATGATTTTTATTGGTTTGATTCTAAAGAAATAATGTGGTCGGCCGACAAAAATATTGTTTTTTCAGATTCAATTACTCAAATTTCAAATTCTAAGTTTCGTATTATGGCAGATTCTCTGAAATGGGATATGCTTACTCAAGAACTTTTATTTCAGGATTATCCAAAAATTTATTTAGATTCTAGTTATGAAAAATAAGCTATCATTGGAAGAGTTTGTAACCATGCAATCATATATTTCACGGCGTGATTTATTACGTTTTATACAAGATAAGCAAGTTTTGATTAATGATCAACATGTATTTGACTTAAAGGCAGAGGTTAATGTGGTAGATGATACGGTTTTTGTTAATGGTGATATTATTGAATATCGGTTTTCATATGTTTATTATAAATTTTTTAAACCAAAAGGTGTTTTGTCTACGATGGAAGATCCCAAGGGTCGTCGTTGTATTGGTGATTATATTCGTAAGTTAGGGATGCCTTTATTTCCTGTTGGTCGGTTAGATAAAGATACCACTGGTTTGATGATGATTACGAATGATGGTGATGTGTCTCATAAATTAATGCATCCTTCGTTTGAATGTAGTAAGGTGTATCATGTAACGTTAAATTCTCGGGTTTCTAAACAAACGATTGAGCGGTTAAAAATTGGTTTTTTTCTTGATGATGGGCCGATGTTTTTTTCTGAGGTAAAGTTAGTAGCGGATCGTGAATTTATTGTTACGACTAATCAGGGGCGTAATAGGCTTGTTCGTCGATCATTTGAACATTTTGGATATCAGGTTACACGTTTAAAACGCTTGCAAATTGCTACTATTGATTTAAAAGGGTTATCGCTAGGTGATTTAACACTATTAACTAAAAAAGAGAGTAAAGAATTATTGTCTTATCTGAAGATCGTTCGTTGACATTTTATTAGTTTTTTTAGTACAGTGACGGCACATTTGCTGATGGCGGAGTAGCTCAGTTGGTTAGAGCACACGGCTCATACCCGTGGCGTCACTGGTTCGATCCCAGTCTCCGCTACCATGAGTATATTTTTTGATTTTTGTTTTTTTTAATTCTATTAATGAATCTTGAAATGCGTTACACTAATACTTATTTAATATTAATTTTAAATTTTAGAGGTTTTTTGTATGGCAAATATTAAGCTTGTTCTTGGTTTGATTGTTTCGGGTATTATTAGTTTTTTTATTTTTATGAATTTATACCCTGATTTTTTGTGGTTTCAGTCTTTTGGGTATGAAGCGATTTGGTGGTTTCGTGTTAAATCAGAATGGATAACGTGGATTATTTTTACGTTAATAGCGTTTGTTTGGTTATCGTTAAATGCTTTTATTGCTAATAAAAATAGTTCAATTGCTAATAAAAATGCCTCTTATGATATTCAAACTCCATTTGCTTTTTTAAATCAATTTATTAATCAATTTCGTCAATTTATGGAACAATCACAGTCTAATAAGTCTGTTGGTTTAAAAACATTGTCAGGTGTTGTTTATGTTGCTATTGCTGCTATTTCTGTTATTTTTGGTTTATCTGCTAAGACTTGGTGGGAAGATTTATATTTATATTTAAACCAAAGTTCTTATGGTTTGAGTGATCCATTGTTTGGCAATGATGTTTCTTTTTACTTATTTACATTGCCTTTATTTAATCATATTCAAGGGTGGTTTGTTGGTCTTTTTATTATTTCGTTAATTTGTGTTGGGTGGATTTATTTTTCTCGTAATATTTTATTAGTGATTTTTTCAAAAGAAAAAGAATTTTCTGCTATCAAGACGCATCTTATTAGCTTGTTGTCAGTTACATTTATTTTGTTTTCAGTGGGAACGTGGTTGGGGATGTTTGATCTTGTTTTATCTGAAAATGGTGTGGTGTTTGGTGCTGCATTTACAGATGTTAATATTATTTATCCTATTAAACGTATTTTGGTTGGTTTATTTATTTTAGAAGCTTTTTTAATTTTGTTGTTAATCGTTAAACCTACGTTTAAATTACCTTATATTGGTTTGTTAGTTATTTTGTTATTACATTTTTTTGGATTAAAGTTTGTGCCAAATATTGTTCAAAATGTAATTGTTTCTCCTAATGAATTGGTTAAAGAAAAACAGTTTATAGAAGCTAATATTAGTTTTACACGTGAGGCATATAATCTTAATAATGTTGCTGAAAAGAATTTTCCAGTTGATTATGATTTGCAAGTAAGTGATATTAAAGATAATACAACTATTGTAGAAAATATTCGGTTATGGAACCAAGAACCATTAAAACAAACATTTAGTCAATTACAAGAAATTCGGTTGTATTATGAATTTATGAATGTAGATGTTGATCGTTATATGATTAATGGTAAGCCACAGCAGGTGATGCTTTCTGCTAGAGAATTAGATAGTACTCAATTATCAAGTCAAGCTCAAACATGGACGAATAAACATTTGGTTTATACGCATGGCTATGGTTTATGTATGACGCCTGTTAATGAGGTTACTGTTGATGGGTTGCCAGAATTTTTTGTTAAAGATCTTCCTCCTGTTGCGAGGCATGGTTTATCAATTTCTCGACCTGAAATATATTTTGGTGAAAAAACGTTTGATTATGTTGTTGTTAATACAAAGCAGCAAGAGTTTGATTATCCCAAAGGTGATTTAAATGTTTATACAAATTATGAAGGTGAAGGAGGTATTTTGCTTGATAGTTTTATGAAGCGATTGGTTTATTCTTTTAAATTTTCTGATTTTAAATTAATTTTTTCATCTTTGATTACGAATGAATCGCGACTTATGTATGATCGGTCTATTGCTTATGTTGCAAAAAAAATTGCTCCTTTTTTAGCTTATGATCAAGATCCATATTTGGTTTTAACAGATGATGGCCGAATGAAATGGATTTATGATGCATATACGATTTCAAATCAATTTCCTTATTCAGAGCCGTTTAATGCTCGTATTAATTATATTCGTAATTCTGTTAAAGTAGTGATTGATGCTTATGATGGTGCTATTGATTATTATATGATGGATGGAGCAGATCCTATTATTAAGGCTTTTAATGGGGTGTATAAAGGGTTTTTTAAATCTCAATCTGAGATGCCTGTTTCGATTCAAAATCATGTTCGTTATCCAAAAGATTTATTTACAGTTCAGGCGTTGATTTTGAATACGTATCATATGGAAGATCCTCAGGTATTTTATAATCGTGAGGATGTTTGGCAGTTTCCTCAGGAAACCTATGAAGGGAGTGAAAAGACCATGTCTCCTTATTATTTAGTTACAAAGTTGCCGGGTGATAAAAAAGAATCTTTTGTATTGATGCTTCCGTTTACTCCGACTAATAAAAATAATATGATTGCTTGGTTAGCCGCATCTTCTGATTTGGATAGTTATGGGCAATTTACTGTTTTAAAATTACCAAAAGAAAAGACTATTTATGGTCCTATGCAAATTGAGTCACGAATTGATCAGGATACAGAAATTTCGAAAAATTTAACGCTTTGGGGACAGATGGGCTCGCGTGTTATTCGTGGTAATTTGATGATTATTCCTATTGAAGGATCCTTGTTATATGTAGAACCTATTTATTTGCAAGCAGAAACGTCTAGGTTGCCTGAATTAAAGCGAGTGATTGTGTCTTATGATGATAAAGTTGTGATGGGTAAAAATTTAATGGATGCTATGTTTAAGGTGTTTGATGTATCTTATGAAGATTTTGAAGATCAAACAATACAAGATGTTGTGGTAAAGATTCCTAATGAGTCATCGGTTGATCAGGTTATTCGTGTTTTTGATCATTTAAAGCAATCTTTGTCAGAGTCTAATTGGACGGATTTTGGTGTTAAAATGACGGAATTAGATCAGGTTATTCAATCTTTAAAGCAATAATAAGAGATATATATAATATTGATTTTATGATTGTTCCTTGGTAGATTACTCACGCTATGCCTTTATATGATTATAAATGTAATGATTGTGACGATGTTTTTGAGGTAACACATTCTATTATGGAAGAGCCCTCTATTTCTTGTCCCTCATGTCAGTCAAATTTGGTGATTCGTCTTATTAGTCGTAATGTGGGTATTTCCTTTAAAGGAAGTGGTTTCTACATTAATGACAAGGATTCTAAATCAACGTCAGCTAGTAGTAGTACGTAGTTAATTTGGTAAAAGTTTTTTTTACTTATTTGTTTTGATTTAGTAATCTATTTGTTGTTATTAGAATAGATTGTTTCATAAATGATCTTTTGATAACTAGATAAAGCTTTTACATACAAAGGATATAATAAAGAAGAAAGGAAAAATTAAAATGACAACATATGCTTCAAGAGAAATTTCCATGCCCAATAGAAACATACCCATTCAAAAAACTGTAACAAAAAAATTATTTCTACAGAGTACAAGAAATTCAGTTGCTACAGATCCCCTAATTTTTTTTTCAGAAATAGCATCACAAAGACCAAGCTTAGAAAGAATTGGAGGGCCAGATAACTCAAATTCTGCTAGAAAAAAATGTAAATCATATGCTACAGATCCCCTAACTTTTTTTTCAGAAATAGCATCACAAAGACTAAACTTAGAAATAATTAGAGGGAAAGATGACTCAAATTCTGCTAGAGAAAAATGTAAATCATATGATTGTTCAGAGATACTTAAGAGGCTAGAACTGCATAGCGTTATTTCTAATAAACTTAAGTCAGTAATGTCAGGAACAGTTATCGATATAAACAGAGAGGATGAGCTACTTATAAGGATATTTAATCTAC
>MDSY01149861.1_pt1 | contig 12562 bp, 18 predicted proteins | sample 811131 | NCBI WGS metagenome assembly MDSY01 (sample SAMN05326643, study PRJNA326480) | marine metagenome | isolation source: seawater | place: Atlantic Ocean: South West | collected 2010
GCGCTGTGGGCTCGTGAACGTAAGCAAAACGCATGGTTCGTAGGTCACACGGGTACAGGCAAGTCAACGAATGTTGAGCAGATATGTGCGTACACTGGCAATATGTTTCAGCGGGTCAACTTCGATAGTGACATCACCCGCTTGGAGTTTGTGGGTAAGGTTGACGTAACGACGGACGAGGCTGGTGCACAGGTGACGACGTTCACCGATGGCATATTGCCCATCGCAATGCAGATGCCGTGCATCCTGATGCTGGATGAAGCCGATGCGGTACGTGGTGATATTGCCTACGTGTTGCAGCCCGTGCTTGAGGGCAAGTCGTTGCGTTTGCTTGAGGATGGTGGGCGTATGGTCGAACCGCATCCAGAGTTCTGCATCATGGCGACAGCGAACACCGTAGGTGCTGGCGATAACACAGGCATGTATAGCGCAGCCGTTAAGATGCAGAGCAAGGCGGCGATGAACCGCTACAACATCTTCATTCACGTGGATTACATGAAGGTGTGTGACGAGATGGATGTGATCCGCAAGATCGTGCCGAACGTCAATCAAAAGACCATCGAGAACTTGGACAAGTTTGTTACTGCTTATCGTGGTGCTATCGAAATAGGCGAGATAACTGCACCGATTAGCCCACGTAATACGATCACGATTGCACAATACACCTCAGATTTCGAGGGACGTATCGGCGTGAGCAAGGCGTTCAAGCGTGCACTCGAACGTAACCTATTCAACTCAATGGACGAAGGAGAAAAAGCTATAGCCGTTGGAATTGCAGATCGCGTTTTAGCTTAATCAAAATCACACAAGGATATTCAAATGTTTAACAACAACAACCCACTCGGACTTCAAAAAGAACTTAACGGCCTGTCAAAGGTGATGGGCCGTAGGGACATCGAGACTACGTTTCATGGTGATGGTGCTTGGGCTGACAACAAGACAATCAACGTGCCAGCGATGGACCTAGACGCTACGCTAAGTAACGCTGAGATGGCGGCGATGCGCGGCTATCACATCCATGAGGTGGCCCATATCACCGATACAGATTACGGTTTGTGGAACAGCAAGCGTTGCACCAAGGAGAAACGTGCAACGTGGAACGCAATGGAAGACGTGTTGATCGAGCGCAAGGCCGTCGAACAGTACGCTGGTGCACGTAAGAACCTAGAGGCTACGTGCAACATGGTGCTCGAACGTGAGAACGCAATCGACCAAGAGCATCGAGACAATGGCGTAGACCCATACGCAAAGTGGTGGGATCACATCGACTACGCGGCATTGCAGATGGCACGTAAGCAAATGGGTTACGAGAGCCCAGCACTCGACGAGTACCTCAGAGCGATGCCCGAGAAGCTACGCGAGGAAGCTCGGAAGTTTGTGGGTGATGCGATTGCAGCCGACGGTACGCAAGAGACCTTCGATCTCGCAACCAAGATACGTAAGCGCATGGGCAAGGTGCAGAGGGATCAAGAAAAAGAGGAAGATGAAAGCACCCGCACCACCAAAGGTAAGGAAGGTGAGGGTAAGGAAGGTGAAGGCCAGCAAGGTGATGGCGATGATGATGGTCAACAGGGTCAAGGTCAAGGTCAAGGTGATGATGATGGTGGGAGCACTGGTCAAGGAACATCGACACAGGAACGCATGGAACGTGGCGACAACATAGCCAACGACATAGCTGGCAATCACGCTGGTAAAAACAAGAAGCTTGGCATAATGGAGACCCGCGTAGCCAATCCGTTCGTTGGGTACGATGCTTTTCACCAGTACATCTTAGCTAAGATTGAGAAGCATGGAATGTCTGGTCGAGACCAAAGATGTTTGGAGCGCTGGTCAAAGCCGACTTGGCACTTGCAGTACAAAAACATTCTCAAAGTTGTTCGAGAGGACACGACTACGCGTCAGTATTCAGCTAGGCTTGCCCGTCTGTTGTTGGCACGTGAGGACAAGCGTTTCGTCGGCGGTCACCTTGATGGTCGCATCGACAGACGTAGGTTAGCCCAGCTTGTGGCGGGTCAACGCAATGTGTTCGCCCATCAAGAGACGTTACGTACAGACGATACGATTGTAAGCATCGTCGTAGATAGTAGCGGGTCGATGGAAGAAACGCCCACTCGGCTGGCCTTGGTCTCCCTTAATGAGTGTTTGGGTGCAGCCAATGTTGACTACGAGATACTCAGTTGGACCGGGTACTCTTCAAGTCATGCCCTTAACAAACGATGCCCGTTCCACTCAAGCGGCTTGGTCGAGTTGAAGAACGCAACCCAGCGCGGCAACAACCCACAGGTACAGAAGAACATCGCGAACATACTGAGCCAAGAGGGTGGCACGCCTACGTTCTCAGCAATCCAAGCGGTTGCCCAACGTTGCATCAAGCACACGCAAACAAGGCGGGTCGTGTTGTTCCTGACCGATGGCGTTCCCGATGACGGTCATACTGAATGTAAAGAAGTTCGTAAGGTCGTAGATGCGATGTCACGTACAGGCATCGAGACCATAGGCATAGGAATTGAGTGCTCGGTCGTGGCTATGAACACGATGTTTCAAGACAATTTTGTTGACGTAAACTTTAGCTCGTTAGGCATGAGCTTGCTCGGTCAGATCGAGAGCTTGTTGATCGGACGTAGCCATGAAGCTGCCTAAGTTCGATCAACGTATGAACCCAACGGTACGTGCTCATTGGCGTGGTTTGTACCCACGGCGAAGGGGTGCGTTCTGGTGGTACGTCGGATGCGTAGTGAAGGTACGACGCATCCGTCACGACAACGTACAAAAGGTACAAGAGGTATGTCGTTTGATTGATCAGGCATACCCACAATACAGAAAGGAAAGGTTGGAAGATGTTAATGAGCGCATCAGTTTGCCTCGCTCTCAACGTATATTTTGAGGCAAGAAATCAGAACCTCGACGGTCAGATAGCAGTCGCAGAGGTCACGCTTAATCGCGTGGCTGATAGTAAATTTCCAGACGACATATGCAGTGTTGTCTGGGACAAGGCGCAATTCTCGTGGACGCATGACGGCAAATCAGATCGCCCACGAGACAAGCAGGCGTGGACTACGGCGAAGGCCGTGGCTGAATACGCACTACAAGACGAAGAGAATACACTCTTACAGGACGATGTTCTCTTCTACCACGCGCACTATTGCAAGCCATATTGGTCGAAAGACTTTGCCGTGGCTGGACGCATTGGTTCGCACATTTTTTACTCAAGGAGCAAGACACTTGGAAATTCATAACAGTGAAGCAATGCGCAAGCAGATACAAACCTTAAACGCAATGCGCCGCATCGAAGTCAAGGTCGAGAACCTACGCTTAGAGTTCAAGGCTACGGGCCACCCGAGGAAGCACTGTATGGACGAGATACTTTCGCTGGTCGAGGTCGTGAATAAAAATATGAGAGGTAAGATCACATGAGTATTATTCTGGAAGGTATTGCGTTAGATAAGTTCAATCACGAGGATGTGCTACGTGAGAAGATGCTTGCGTTTGAAAGGATGCAAGTGAAGGCAAAGCTTAGGCCACCCATGCCTTGCGATCTGCGTGAACGTAGCAAGGATCAGTTGCGTATCGAACGTGATCGCGGCGTCGAACGTCGTGATATGTTCCGTATGATCTTACATGCTATGCCCGACGATCAGCTTTTTAATTGTGAAGATGTTGCTGAGGCGTTGGACACACAGAAAAACTCAGCCTCAAATTTTCTGAAGATGATGGTGAGTAAAGGATATCTGCATCAGATACCCCACACACAATCGTGTGGGATGCAGAGATTTATTAAGACAGGCAACACTCCATGAGTGATGAGCCTCAAATTAAGTACGTAAGGAAACGTCTTTACGTGACGGAGAAAGCACCCGCGCTCAGCGTAGACAGCGATGGCTACGTGCGGTGCGGGATCAAGGGCGACATGAGCGACAGCGATATGCTGGTGCTCGGCCTTGTGCTTTCGTTGAAGAATAAGGAATGGAAGGACGCGTTGCTTGAGCGCGTCCGTTCCAAATTCGTAGGTGCTACGAGCACCACGTCTAAGATCACCCGCACGTTTGAGTTAATCAAAGACGATTGATTTTAAATCTATCGAGCCCGATGTCACGTAGTTGACGATCAGTTAGCCTATGTAGGAACTCACGCTCGATGCGCTTGTTAGCTGCACGTTGTTGCGCGTTGATGAAACGCACGAAAAGTTTTTTAATTGTAGACATGACTACACCCCAAGTTGTTATGCTTGGGGTGTCCCAGCCGAGGACGCGGGTTACTCCTGACGTTTTGTCATACCCGCTATTCGTCTCGTGCCGGATGACCTACCTTCTGATATTCCGCGTGATAGAACATGAAGTGACCGTTGAACTTTACGTTTGGGTCAACCATGTAGCCGTGGTACGCAAAGTCAGTGTCATCTTCGCTGCCCTGATAGACTTCGACAGCCCATAGTTTTTTGCTCATCACTAGGTCAGCAATGTATTCTTCTAAAAGGTCGTAGTCGGCGGTGGCGTGCTCCTCTCCAATGTATTTCATTAGATCAAACAACGTGAACATTGGGTCGCTATCAGACAACCCTAGTATACTTTCCCACCGTTCGATGTCTGTTAGGTGTGCGAAAGATGGTAGGGTTTCTTCTTCATAGGTAGTATCTGAAGTATGTGCCGTCACCGTTAGTTCAGATGTGGGAGTTGTGATTATGTCTATTACTATGAACTCGCACGAACCTCCGTAAGCTTGGTGATTTTTTCGTATTCGTGCGGTGAAATTATCGCCAAGCGATAGGTTGTAACCTTTAGTTAAATTGCGTGGTACGTATGCGTCTCCGTGTTCTGTTACGACGAAGGATGACCCCGCGCTAATAACGTTAGTAACTACGGCTGAGCCTTCAAAGTATAGTACATTCTGATCCATAAGTTGTTTCTTTCTTGGTGCCACACACCTTAATTTGGGTGTGTGGCTTGTGTTATGGGCTACTGCCCTTTGACACGTACAAGAGAACTATAGTGCTGTGAGGGAGTACGAACTCCCGACCTTAACCCCTGGCTGGGGTGTGCTGCAAGCGTAAGCAACTTAGGTATGTAGTAGTAGCACATTGTTTTTACACGTTAATATAGTAAGTTGTGTATAGTTGTCTTGTACGTAGATGTGGCGTCACCGCTTAGTTGAGTGCGGAGATTGCCTTGATGTGATCGTCATAAGTTGTGTTCATGTAACGCATGACCATCTTGAGATCGGTGTGTCCGAGAAGGTCGGCAATCACCTTAGCTGGCGCACCATTACGCGCAAGCGTAGTGGCGAAAGTGTGACGTAGAACGTACATTCCCTTGTTGCACGTAGGTAAGGCAAGCCTTCTCGCCTCAGCAAAGTATTGTGTGAGTGTCCAAGTATTTTTTATTTGCTGCCCGTTAAATTTAAACACATGCCCCTCGAATTGTGGCGATGCTGTAGGGATAGCGTCGAGAGCTTTTTGATGCAACGGAATAATTCGTTCACGAACTTTACCGTTACGACCCTTGATTGAACGCAGTACGACCTTGGAGTTTTCAAAGTCTACGTCATCATAGCGCAAGCCTCTTGCCTCGCATGGTCTGCATCCTGTGTAACGCAAGAAGATGCAGATGCGATGCACGTCAGGATGAAGGGCAGGGAATAGTAAATCCATTTCTTCTTCAGTAAACGTGTCATTTGCAGTTGGGTCTTCCGGCGGCTTGGATACCTTGATGTAGTCACGCTCGTTTCGCGCAGCCGAAAAGTTTAAGATCGACTGTAAGGTGTTGAGCTCTCGACGGATCGTGGTATTGCTGTTGCCCTTGGAGAGATGGACATCCTCGATGAAGTCGTCGATCTCACTTTCGGTTACATACTTAATCTGCATGTCACCAAAATATTTGGTCAACCTTTCTACCGATAATAAAGTTGTACGACCACTACCTGTTCGAGGTGAACGTGCAAAACTTTTAGCTACGGTGGAGAACAGAACCTTACGTGATCCGACAGGTTGGTTGAGCTTGATGGTGCCGTTGATGACACCAAGTTCAAATTCACCCAGCCGATTACGGGCAATGGTACGGTCCTTTGTTTCAAGAGAACGACGAACTCTCGTGCCCGATACGCTACCTTCAGCGTAATAGACATTCGATCTGTCGTCTCTTTTTGTTAAAGAGAACATAGCCATCAGCTATCCTTTCTTGTTGGAGCGTAGAGATGAAAGTAGATATCATCTACGTCGGGTGACAATTGTGAGGCCCAGTTCAGAGGTATCCCTGCGCTTAACCTCTCGTATTCTTTCTCGTCAATATTCGTAAAGATATCGTGGGCAACAGTAGCAGCTTGCCCTCGATTTTTAACCCCCATCTGTCTGCAAATGGCCCTTACGTGTTGCTTCACTGTGTTCTCGGCAACGTTGAGGACGAGCGCGATGTCTTGGTTGCGCAGTCCACATTCGACGAGTTGAAGAGTGCAGTGTTGCTTAGTAGTCATCGAACGCATCAGTGCGATTTCGCCTGTGCTTATGTTCGATTGATTGTTGGACGGTATAGATGCTCCAGTATTATTATTATTCATCATATGATTTAGTATTAAATCGACCTTAGCATCCAGCCGAGCGATCTCGTATCGCAGACTGTCATTAGTCACGTTGGTTCCACTTCTATCGTTAAGTTGTGAGTAAGCTTCATTGCTTACTGAACCATAGTTGCGCATCCGCATACCATTTGTCAAGTTTAGTTGTGTATTTTTTAGCATAGTTCCCCCCGAGGCCGAATCAACGTATTGATATTACGTCTTTAATTTATTTAAAAATTATAGGGGTATGTGTGTGCTGGACAACGGGAAGCTGTTTAGTATCCAGCCGCCAAGCTACTTGGGCAGTGCAGTCAACAGTCTCATCGCACCTTCTATGTCACCGAAGCCCAGCGCGTTTGATCTCTTTGCTACCCACGAAGCGTAAACTAACCAGCTATCTGTCATTAGCTGCGAGGCATACATTTTTCTGTAAGAATTTTCATCACGGTCAACGATGATCCAATCGTTTTCTTCACATTCTTCTATCATTGTATTAGTTGCGTTTCGAGATATACCAAGTGACTTCGCTATGTAACTTGGCGTTACTGGTTCACGGTCCATCTGAGCTACGGTCAGGTGCATGGCAAAGTATCTTCGATTTGGCGTAGACCGCACGTAAGTAATCAGAGTTGTTTGTTCTACAGGTATTGGTCTGACAAACTTGCTGCCTTCTATTTCTAAGTTAAGTAGCTGGCGACCGTAAGCCCGGACTAGTTGGTCATCCTTTGTCATGTGATCTCCCCGAAAGTTTCGAAGACCAATAAACTAATAGATTTTATTTACAAGTCAGGATTACAGACGCGCTTGTACGTTTCGTTCGAGACCATGATATCTTGCATCAAAGGGCGGTCATTCTTTATTAACCAATCAATCGTGCGCTCACTCTCGAATAGTAGAGGGCCAGTGATGTCGCAATAGCTATCGCCACTAATCTTTGCGCACCCACTGGTTAGCCCGAGCAGCAAGAGAGGTATCATTAAGCGTGTCGATCTCATCGTCTACGTCCTTTTGAATACGGAAATTGTCCAACCGCTTTTCGTCCATTTTCCTTTTGATTTTGTCTTGGCCTTTTGAGATCCCTGCGAAGTAAATTCCAGCGAGGCCGAAGACGAAACCGATTGCGATAAGCCCGTAGAGTTGTAGTCGTGCCATCTACCGCCACCCAGCAGCCCAAGCAGAGAGGCGTTCCTTCATAATGTAGAGGCCGAGTAGAATTGTGAGGCCCGCGAAACCAAGTACGATGTACTGCGCAGTTGTGTCTAAGGATGATAGTGATGCTACGGCTGACCCAGCACTAGCAGCTACGGTTGCAGCAGAGGCTTTGACCGTCTTGGATTGTGTACCTTTTGTACGTTCGACCGAACGGTTGCGAGATAGGTCTTCGCCGCCCAACCACTTTTGTACGCGGAAACCCGGACAGGCTTTGTTACCCACCCGGTTGTGACCGATGACTTTAGATAGTGGGATGTTGTGATGCTGTCGTAGGTCAGAGATTAGTTTGTATAGTGAGGACAGTTGCTCGGATGTGTAGTGTTCTACGGCTAGGTCATCAGCGTCGGACCCGAACCCACCGATGAGGCAGATGCCGATGTCAGAGTTGTGGCCCTTGGCATGAGCGCCGCTCTCACCCAGAGGTCGAGCTTCAACTACTTCACCGTTACGTCCGACGACGTAGTGATAGCCGATCATACGCCACTTGCGCTCTTCACGATGCCAGCGGTCGATCTCTCTCATCTGTTCGTCGGTTGTGTTGGACGACATCCATTCTGGACGCGTGGCAGAACAGTGGACGATGATGCCCTTGTGGACTACGGTCATAGGTTAAATTCCTTTTTGATGGTCGCGGTCTGTGCGTCCAATGTGAAGACCTCTTGCTTCAACTTAACTGTTACTGGCGGTATGTCGTCCCACGTGCGTGCTATGCAGCGCTTTAAGTCTGCTGCGACTAGAACGAAGATACCTTCGTAGGGTTTTCGTATCTGTATCTTAAAATTGTATCGGCCCGTTGGCCTGTCCTTTGGCTTCTGAACGTGAGCCGCCGTTTTGACTTGGACACGTAGAAGATAGCCGTCCGGGTGCGAGCACCACAAATCATCTCCGGGTAGGTCTACGTGCGTCGTTCGCAGGCCATGTTGCTCAAGCAAGAACGCTGCTAAAAACTCTCCGGCTCGTCCTCGATGGATGTTTTCCTGCGGGGAAAGCATTACCTATTACGCAGTAACGTTTCTAAATGGTTGATGGTTACTTGGGCAGCGGATAGGTCTGCGCGTAGGCGACCTATCTCATGCAGTAGCTCCTCGATCTGTTCGGTCTTGCGGTCAAGCCTATCAGCGAGGCGGTCTACTTGGTGCTTCAATGTATTCTGGTACTCTGTATTTGCTTCTCGTTTTGTTTTCTCCCGCATAGAAATGAAGGACCAGAAGCCCGCACTACCCACGAGTGCTACGGCTATCGTTATTATCTGTTCTATGCCTATCATTTACTTTCCTTACTCGCTTGCAATTTACGTGAAGCGAAGCCCCTTAGGGCTGAGGGTCACACGTGTTCGTTTTCAAAGGTCTGCAACTGTGGCAGCGCCCCAAAACATAAGCCCTGACCCAACTACAAAAAATATTATGCCGCCCGCTACGCTCAACGCGTAGAACAATCTGTCCCGTGCTGCTGCTTGTGCATCGAGAGCATCACGCTTACGTACACGTGCTGCTGCCGTTTCGCGTACAACCATGTCCCACATTCCCGATGGTCCATAAAGTTGGCACGTTTCGCGTAGCAAATTCTGTGCGTCTTTGTGCGCCATCTTAGCCTGCGCAATCGCAAACCCTTCTTCCTCGGAAGAAGTAAGGCGACCCAGCGGCCCTTTGTGTTTGCCAGTTTCAGCTAAGTTGATGTCGGCTTCGAGTGATGCAAGCTTCCCGAAGCTAGGCATTAAGCTGTTCATGTCTTTGCCTGCTTTAACGGCAGAGCTAATCGAACCCGCAATTTTAGTTACGGCTCCCGCAAGTGCCAGCACCTCAATGATTGCCATTATTTTCTGTCCAAGTTTATTGAGGCTCGGCTTGAACGTAACAGTGTTGATTGTGTGTTTCATTTGTAAATTAGTGTGTGTTATGTGTCGTCCCTCATGTGAGCAGTTGAACGTAAATAAGATCCGTACATAAGTTCCCAATCTTTTAGACGCATGACTACGAGGCTGTCCTCGATGGTCTCCCGGCTGCGCCTTGTGATGACGACGGGAACCTCCGGGGCGTGTGTTTGAATTATGTTGCGCTCGGCTTGTGCCATAGCATCTCGAAAGTTTAGGCGCTCTACTCGCTTAGCCTCGATGAATATCTCTGGTGTACCCAGAAGGTCAGCACCTCCTACGCCGATACCTATTCGCCCACCGCCTGATAGTGGCGCACGACTACAACGTTCTTCTTTGTAGATGTGCTCGTTGAAATACTTAGCTAGGTCACGCTCGTATGTGTCACCCTTGGTCTTTTGTGGATTGCCCATCGTCTATGCCCCGTTAATGTTGTGAATGATTGTGATATTAATAAAGTTATGAGCGGCAGATGATGAGCCCAGTTCAAAAAAATCGTCATCGTCCTCACGGTCGTGACACGTACCGCATCGGTACTGGAATTTTGGTCGGGGTTTTTTACATCCACAACTCTGACAGGGGCGCGTCCACTTGGGGACCGCAGTCCGTGATTGATACTTAGCACCCGTGAAAAACTGTAGGTCTCGACGCATAAGGATACGCTTCAGTGTATCGACGCAGCATCCTATTTGCTCTGATAATTCTTGGTGTGTGTAGAGATGATGACTTTCCTCGAGCCATTCTTCTTGCTCGTCTGAAAGAATAATCTGTCTAGCCAATTGATATCACCTCAACTGTTTTCACAGTTATGGCATAGTTGTGTATGCGACACAATAATAGTTGTGTTTAAGGATTGACTTTTCATCCAAAGACAGTAAAATAGCTAAAGCGTAGTTGAACGAAGGCGAACGAAGCCACCAATGGAATTGGTTGCTTCGTGAAACGAGAGAAGACGTTAAGCGCGACGCTATTTTACTGAAAAATCTACGTGAAAAAAGTTCACTCTACGGCTTGTTTTAGTTAGCTACGTGCGGCAGACTTGGGACATCCAAGTGTTTTTCTCCCACATAGCTCCGGCTTGGATTTGGCCCCGACGCTAGGTATCAACTACGTCGGGGTTATTTTAGATCATCGAGGCGACACGTGCACCGTGATCTCTAGCCCTGATAGGTGCGGTCCATTCGCGGACGACTGACAGTGGCTTATTAATTCTTGGCTCACTACATATTTCCATGTCGCTTAGGGCTGCACGCGTGACACCATCTCTATCTACCCACTCGCGTGCCAACATACACGCAAGCTGCTTGACTGACATCTTTGATACGACCCGCACATCTTCTGTCTCTTTGTGCGCGGCGAAGCCAAGATACATCAGAGGTTCGTGCATATCTGTGTACTCACGCACCTTTCCGTATCTTAGCTCGGTGCATACTTCGATGCGTTCATCGTCTGAGATGATCGGGGGGCTGCTCAGCGCAGACATAGGAACGTCGAACAAGTCACCGTCATACAACCCAGCCTTGGCTTGAGCCGTAGCCTTGTCATTGAACACCTGAGTGATCTTTATTTGTGTTTCCAAAACGGTCAACTGATTGGAGCTACCAGCCTCTCGACCAGAGCTACCTGTACTTTCGGAAGGCTTGTTCGAGTGATGCACGAGAATAACTGTTATGCCAGCGTTGCGTAGCTTTAGACATAGCTGATTGATGCCCGACCATTCTTCACTACTGTTCTCTTCGAGCCCCGGAAACGCGCTACGTATCGTGTCGATCACTATAATGTCTGGGCGAGTGTAGGCGATCCACCTTTGCAGTAGAGCTCGGCCTTCTTGTGTACGCAAATTCATTTCGTCCTCTTCATCGAAGGGAGCGAAGATTGTGAAACGATCACCCGCGTCACCGAAGGACGAAACACAACGCTTCAAGAACTTAGTTACGTTCGTGCGGCTGTTCTCGTAGTCACAATATAAAACTCTGGGCACAGAGTGTAGCTCGAAGGGTCCGAACCTATCGTTACCCGCCGCTGAAGAATACAATAGATGCCGGACAAACATTGACTTGCCGTGACCTGAGTACCCGTGCACTTGACAGATCGTGCCAGACGTAGGGATGAAGGGCTCAATAAAATATCTTACATCACCCGCTTCGTCTTCGAGGCGCTGGATGTCACGTGTTGTGATGCCGCGTAACTTCTTCTGTTCTACTTCTTCCTTCACAGGCTCAAGTCTGTCAGGGTGGTTCTTTGCTTCCATGCCCTCGACGCGTTGGCACATTTGCTCGACCTTCTTAATACTGATTGGCGATGAGTAGAACTGATCCATGAACTCGACGGCGTTACCTACAAGGTCGCTACCTCTTAGACCTTGGGCTGCTGCCTCGGATATACATTTCCAAAGACGATCATCGCGTGCGTTGCCGCCGCCTTCATCTAATAGGCCATGCTTAGTCACGAGTTCTAATGTAGTTTTCCAGATAGATTGATGGACCGAGACGTGCTCAAGGTTCATTCCCTCAAATTTGAAATCGTTAAAATCCACAACGTTCGTTGACTTTGCTTGCGCAACTGTTTTGGGAGCAGAGTAAACTGGTAAGTCGTCCCAATCTGCGCCCTGCATAATCTGCCACGAATAGTTTTTGCTGGGTGGTGCGAGCACGTAACCCTTCGAGCCACGTAGGTCTAGCCCATCGACAGCAGGCCATTCACTACCATCCCCATCAGGTTTACCTACCCGGTTCTTCACCCAATCGACACCTCTCGGGTACTTGAAGTAGTAGTGCCATCCTTTGCGCGTCTTAACCACAACAGGCGTACTGGTAAGCCCAAGCTTCTCGGCAGCCTGACGAGCTTCTTCGCTGTCACAATCTACGACGACTAGCCCACTGAGTGGGCCAGTGATGATTGCGAGTTGAGCATCGGGCCAGCGCGTCCACCAGC
>MDSY01055950.1_pt1 | contig 12561 bp, 16 predicted proteins | sample 811131 | NCBI WGS metagenome assembly MDSY01 (sample SAMN05326643, study PRJNA326480) | marine metagenome | isolation source: seawater | place: Atlantic Ocean: South West | collected 2010
AAAAGAATATTCTCTTATTCTACATCTATGATGATGGTTCAGTCGAGAAAAGAGTCATCTTGGAATAATTAAGGCAGCCTCGCAAAGTAAATTTCAGCAAGAAGTAGCACTCAATCAATCCAAGTGTCTTGAAAGTTCATTAGAGGCAAAGAAGTGTCTGTTATGAAAGTAGATCATATACTTATATTAGAGGAATGAGAAAGCTTACAATTTTTTTTATTTTTTATTTTATCATCGTCTCATTTATCTCATGCAGAAAAATACCAGATTCATCGCCATCATCTTCAAATATTATGGTAACTGGAGAACCGATATTAATTCCTGGACATTTCTGGGTTGCTCAGTTTGATTTCCCTGAGCCAATGGACTATCTAAAATCGAGAACATACGCTCAGGCATTAGGCCCACGTTGGGATTTGCCATCAAGGAAACAAGCGGAAGTAATGATGCTCCATAGAGATTCCTTGCTTGAATTGAATGAAGACACATACTGGACTCGTTTATCAACATGGTCCTCTCAATCATCAAATAATATGGGAAGCGATGCCGATGTCTTCGACATGCAAAGCAATGAAATACGAATGGTTCCAATCACAGCTAATCATTATTCTCGAGCAATCTATCGATAATTCTCAGAATTCTGCCAGCGCCTAAACGCTGGCTATATTGCGGTATGGATTTAAAAAAGCATTTCTTATATATTGAAAATCATGGTTATTACGGCTTCAATAGGCGAGTAGACGAGTTTAGCGATAAGGATGGAAATTTATATGTTGGGGTGATATACATACTCTCATGCATTTGGAATGGTAACAAGTCAGAGGAGGGGCTGATAATCGATGAATTAGAAAATGGCAATCTTACTGGAGATTTAGAATTTGCATTCATGGAGTTTACCTATTCAAACGTAATGGATTCTTTAATTGATCGCAACACAGAAGATGCCATGGATTTAGAATTCAATTTTGCGAAAGAGAATAAAACATTTCCTTATAAGAAATGGTCGGAATATGAGGGCTTAGAGCAAGTGTTTGTTAGAGATATAAAAGACTATGGTGCTGCGTTAGCAAATCAGTATAACATAAAAAATATTGAAGTAGAGATCATTGAAATGATAGAGAAAAAATCCAAAAATCTTATCTGAAACAAACAAAAGGCCAGGCTTTATAGCGAGCTTTTGTTTGTTGCGGCTAATAAGTCTCTGGTTGGGAAGAAGAGGATATACTTATCTTAGAAATATGAGATTTCAACTATCGATGGTATTATTAAGTGTCCTATTAAGCTGTAGCCAAGAAATGGAGAAGGGGGATGACAACCTAATCGGTAACGGGATCCCTATTAATTACGATGAAAACACTCTCTTTAAAAAGGATAGGTGCTCTTTTGAAGAAGCTGTCGAAAAAATATTAAAGAGTGATACAATTGGCTTAGAATTATTTAATTTGAAAGAAGAGGATATGCCTATCTTCGAATCGGCAAAAAGTTAGATTTAACTAAAAAAAAAGTAATGGAAAATATATCAATCATAGCTCAGCTTATAGTTTCAATATCAGTAATTATTGTTTGGGTATTTAGATATGACAACATTGTTTTAGAATTTAAGCAATACGGTATTTCAGATACAGTTAGAAATATTGTTGGCGCCTCTAAAATATCATTATCAACCATTTTAGCTTTAGGAATTTATTACGAAGTTCCTTTAGTAACAGCTTCCTTATTAATGGCATTTTTAATGGTCTGCGCTCAGGCATATCATATAAAAGTTAAAAACCCTCTTAAAAAATACGTTCCCTCAGCTTTGCTTTTATTGTTATCCTTGTTCATCGCAGCCCAGAACTATGGTTTAATATAAGCAATGGAGATTAACCTTATTATTCTCTTTTTTTCAGCGATTTCTTTTATTATTTATGGGGTAAATTCTTTTGTATCTAAAAAGATGATCTCAGAATATGAAAGGTGGGGCTATAAAAATCAACGAATTGTACTCGGCAGTTGTCAATTATTAGGGGGCCTCGGCTTATTTGTTGGATTAGCTGTTCCCCTTATACTTTCCGTCGCTTCTTTTTTGCTGATGTGTATGATGCTGACAGCTGTTTTTGTAAGGATTAAATTAAAAGAAAAAGTAGTTAAAATGTTGCCGGCAATCCTCTATGTGGCTTTAAATTTAATCATTTTCTACAATTCTATTGGTTAGTTTTACTCCGAAAAATTAGGGTAAAAAAATGCCACAATATTCAAGTAAAATTGAGAGTAAGAATCGTTCGATACCTCCAGAAGGAATTAATAGGATAGGGATATTCCCCGGTATCATTGACTTATTTAAGGGGTTCAGAAGTCTCTGGCTAAAAAGAACAGGATATGTCTTTGTTGAGGTTAGAGAATATCCTTGAGTTTGTAGGTTTTTAAGTTTACTTTTTTCTCTATTTTGCTCTCAATTATCATTTTTTTGGCTAGAATTGAAACCGATAAAGGTTTTTGAGATTTCAGAAGTCCAATTTTATTTAATACTTTCAAAAATTTGATACCTTTTTTTTCCGATGCTCTCATTAATTCCGACTGTCTAATTAACATTGGAGGTTGGAAAATTTGTATTGTTTTAAACTTAAGTTTCTTAACTGACTCCTCTAACTTCCCTTTGATTTGGGGATAGAAAAAAAAAGATTTTTCATTTGCTCCAATCGATGAAACTAATGAGTAATGAGTAACTCCATTATCTGATGCCATCTTAGCAAATTCATATTGATAAGTATAGTCTACTAGATATTGTTGTTTTAAACTTCCGGCTTCTTTTCTAGTTGTTCCGAGTGCGGAAAACAAAACATCTCCATTAATCAAATCATTGTGATTTATGAGTTTTGAGAAATCCACTTCGTGTACCATTAATTTATTGTTCTGAATTATGGGTTTTTTTCTAACGAAAATTGAGACTTTACTATATGCATCATCTTCTAATAAGTGGCGAACAATTTCTTGACCTGTAGCACCGGTGGCTCCCAATACCATTGCATGTAGATTTTTCATAGAGTTTTTTTATGTAAAAATAATCCACTCCACCCTTTAAAAACAATTTAAAGTCTACTGCCAAAATCGCTTATTAGGCTCAGAAGTCTCTAGTTTGAAAGAAGAGGATATGTCTGTTATATTAGCGAAATCCAAAAAATAATAATAAATATCAAATAAAGAAATGAAAAAACTATTTACATTCTTCTTTGCAGCATTTTTAGTTGCATGTAACTCTCAAGAAAATGACTCTGTCGAAGTTCTTGATGCTATAAAGGTTGAGCACGACATCTCCCAAATGAGTATTCACTTGTTTGATATTCCATCAAACCTTTCGGAGGAGGAATATCTTACGGATGTGGAGGAATTAAATACTTTCTTCATTAATGCTGGATATGATAAAAATTATACAGTCCTAAAGGTGAGGTCTGCAGATAGTTCCTCTATTAATATTTACCAGTATGCCCTTGTAAGCTCCTATTCAAGTTCTCAGCAGTATGATGAACTACACGACCTTGGCGAGGATTATGATGATTTCATGGATTTATTCAAAGAGAAATATCAAGAAGTTATTGATGGTGAGATATATCGTAAAGTCTACACGATTAATTAAGATCTTTATTTCTTTTTATAAAACACTCATAACCCATACTTTCCTGAAAAATGACACATACATACAACATAACCGGAATGACGTGCGGCGGGTGTAAACTGTCGGTAGAAAAATATTTAGAGAAGGTGAATAATGTTACCAATGTTAATGTTAACCTTGAAAAAGCCGAAGCTGTAATTACAATGAGCAACCCAGTTGGTGAGGAAATACTTAAAAATGCTTTACCTGAAAAATATTCTCTTCAGGGCAAGGAAAGAAGCGCTTTTCAAACGGCATTTAAATCTTCAGAAGAAAACATACAAAAATCAAAGCTGCAAGAATTAAAACCGTTATTGCTCATTTTTTTATATATCACAGCTGCAAGTACTTTATTGCATTATAAAAACTGGGAATGGAGCGAAGCTATGATGGATTTCATGGGTCTATTTTATATCATTTTTAGCTTTTTTAAGATGTTGGATTTAAAAGGCTTCGCAGAGTCTTTTCGAATGTATGACCCTTTAGCAAAAAGGGTTCTCATCTATGGGAGAATTTACCCATTTTTGGAAACAGCTTTAGGGTTAATGTTTCTAATCCGATTTGAAATAAATGTTGCTCTTGTAATTACGCTTTTCATATTAGGAATTACGACTATTGGAGTAGTGAAAACATTATTAGATAAGGAGTCTATAACATGCGCATGTTTGGGCACGGCGTTGAAGCTACCGATGACGGAAGCTACATTTATTGAAAATGCTATTATGATTATTATGGCAGTCTTGATGTTGGTAAACTGAATAAATATGATTGATGTTGCAGGAAGAGTGTCAGATCTCATGGTCATATCCAAAAGACGGGGAGGACTATTGATCTGCTAAGAAGACCAAAATGTATGTGCCGCATACAAATAAACTAACCTCAAGGAACTAAAACAATTCCATTAGTGTTACAATAAAAAACCAGATCTCATTATAATATTTATACCAATGAAAAATTTATTTATACCAATGAAAAAAAGTTTTCTTGCTGCATTATTAGTCTTCTCAATAACTCTTCCAGCGCAATCTTGGGTTGCCAAAGCAGATGCACCCATAGGGAGACATCATCCGATTTCATTTGCATTGAACGGAAAAGGGTATGCGATAACGGGAACGGACTCTATTGGTCAGCCAACTGACGATGCGTTTGAGTATAATCCCACAAGTGATACTTGGAATGTTCTAACTGATTTTCCCGGCTTAGCAAGGAGTTATGGAATTGGAACAGTAGCAAATGGCAAAGCATATTTAGGTTTTGGAGCAACGGATTCTGCTTATCTAAAAGATTTTTGGAGTTTTGACCCTACAAATGGAACTTATACTCAACTTGCTAATTGCGATTGTTCTAGCAGAAAACATCCCGCTATGATTTCAATAGGGAATCGCATATATGTTGGGCTGGGAAATGATGTAACTGGTGATAAGAATGATTGGTGGTTGTACCATATTGACGATAATACGTGGACACAATTGGCCAACTTGCCTGGTCCTGGCCGTCACCATCCTTATATGTTTAATGCAGGAGGTGAAATATTTGCTGGCCTAGGTCATAGTGGTCCAACGATACTTAAAGACTGGTATAAGTTAGATACTATCTCTAACACGTGGATGGCGATGAATCAATTTCCGGGAGAAGGAAGAGTTGCCGGAACTCAGTTCAATATGCATGGTTACGGCTTTATACTAAGTGGGGACGGCGACGACCATAGTTTTATGGCCACTGGAGAAATGTGGCGTTACAATCCAGCAAACGACACTTGGCTTGAATTCCAACCTCATCCGGGGAAAAGTAGATGGGCGCCAGGAAGTTTTGTAATTAATGATGAGGTTTTCTTCTTTGGAGGGGTAAATAGTTCGAGTAATTATCCAAATGATTTATTAAGTTTTGATATCGCCGCGGCAACGGTCGGTTTTGCCGAAAAAGTAATGGTAAATACATACTTCTATCCAAATCCGGCTAAAAACCTTATTTCCTGGGAATTTCACCGATCGGTAACGGAGGTTGTTTTAATTAATACACTAGGCCAAGTTATTGCTACTAGCAAGGCAGATACAAAACAGATGGACGTAAGTAATTTAAATCAGGGGGTCTATTTCGTCCAGTTTTTCTCTAAAAACGACATCCTCAAAACGTCGAAGGTGATAATACAATATTAAATGTAATACTAGGTAGGGATCAGAGAAGCCTTAAAGTCTCAGATTTAAAAAAAGAGGATATCTTTTTCGAATAATATTCAGAGTATTTAGTGATTTTTAAAGAAACGCCAAACTTCATTATACATTATTTCTTCTGCTGGATAATTACCAATTTCATGTCCTTGACCAATTGCAACTAATTTTTTCACTTCATGATTGTTATCGCAATTTCCATAAAGTGTATTCTCAATGGTTATGTTATTCCAATTATCAGTAGTAGCTATTCCAACTATGTTGCAATTAAAGTTGCTGGCCCAGTTTAGTGCACTGTTCGATGCTGACATAAATTCTCCTACATCAGTATTGCCTCCATTTAATGGAATAACATCATCTATTTCTCCATTTAGTTGGAAAACTGAAAGAGAAGAATTATTTAAAAGGTTTCCAGTAGAAACAAGTTGCTGACTAAAAAGAGGTGCGATCGCTTTGAAATGATCGGTTTGTTTACCTAATAAATTTACCATTCCAGCACCATTTGAGTAGCCTATCGCATATACTTTTTCAAAGTTCATATTGGAGAAACTTATTAAGGTGTCAATGATTAAATTCACAAACGTAATATCATTTGCAGTGGTAGGCTCGTTCCCAAGATTCCAATATCCTCCGTTATCGCCAGTATTAGAGTGACCGTTTGGATAGATGCCGATAAAATCACCATTGGAAATTAACGAATCCAATGTTGGATTATAGATAAACTGTTCAGCAGATCCCCCAGCACCGTGAAATGCAAAGACTAAAGGGAGTTTTAATGAGTTGTTTTCAATAGCTGGCGAAACCATAGTAAATTGTCTTTCGGTTAAAACCCCATCAATCAGTTGTTTGATTTTAAAATCTTGAGAAGAATTTGAAGAATCACGAATTGGCTCCCTTTCGCAACCCAGAATTATAAAATATAGAGCGAATAATAATATTTGAATTTTTTGCATTCTACAAAGTTAATGAACTCATTATTTAATATGTTTAACGAAAATCTATAGTAAGCCCTGCTATATGATACTTTTTTGTTAGCAGAACTACCTGATTTGAAAGAACCGGATGTCCCTGTTCTCAGATAGTATATTACCCCATAACCATACTGTCAGAAAAGTTGTTCGAGCTATTCTGTTTTTGCTTTATTAAAAACATAGCACACATTAGCAGGGGGTAGTTTTCTTGGCTCAAGAATTCAATATCTATCTTTTCTTTCCAAAGTTTTTCATAAGAAAAATGAATTCTCAGGACTGGTAGATTTGATTTATTTATTAGTGTAAAAATTTTATCCAGAGACATCCAGCTTTTAGCTTTCTCATTTTTTAAATGATATTTCTGAAATTCATTTTCAACTCCTTCTTTGAAATTAATAATATTTTCTTTTTTCCACATTAGAGACATTTCCGCAATTGTTAATCCATCACTATTACATTCAAAGGATGTTCCCCAAAAATTATTCTTTTTTATCTGAAATAATTTGTCTTCGAACTTAAACTCAATTCCTAATGAGTACCACCTAGGTTGCACTCCGGATAAAACCTCCGTTTCGTTATTTAGGATTTTAAAATTTCGTTTACTTTGAGAATTAATATATTGCATAGGATGAAATTAATCAAATTCTGAGTTATCACAGAAGCTTACAAGTTTCTGATTTGAAAGAAGAGGATATTTCTGAGTTTAATTTAGGTTAAGGGCTTAGGGATAAAAATTGATCCTTGTCATTTTTTTTTAATTGAGCCTTTGACCGACATTTAGTAAGAACTGGTTTTGTTATTAAATGTTATTCGTTTTGAATATATTTTTTTACCACTCTTACACTGTATCTCTATTCTCGTTTTAGATTTTTTATTCCTCAAGGGTTTCCTTCAGGACAATGTAATACCTTTCGGCGATAAAATCAGCGCCAGACTGATTATAATGAACATTATCAGCTAGCATATTGTCATTAAACCCACTATACATATCAATAGCAATTATTTGAGACATTGATGTTGATTTATTCGCGGCTACTGTTAATATATCAACATGGTATTGATCAATGTACCATGTAAGTGCGCTATCCATTACACTAGAATGCGCAGGGGCCATTTGCTCCAATAAAATAGTGACATTGGGATTTTCAGATTGTAAAATATCAATTATTGAATTTATATTTTCGATAATCTCTGGGTAAGGTAAATCTTCAAATGCATCATTTATTCCGGGAGAACTAAATAGCACTAAATCTGGAGGGCTAATTTTCTCGAGAGAAGTCTCTAATACCTCTAAGATATCTCCTGATGTATATCCACTCCAGCCTTGATGGTCTCTGTCAAATGCCTGATTATTGAACATGGGATATTCTGAATCATCACTCTCAGAACCAATGAAGTCAAAATCCCATTCGCCTCCCAACAATAGCTTCCAAGTTTCATATCTAAAACTTTCATGGTCTGGTCTACCTCCTTCGACACGAGAGGCTCCGAGGGGTAAAATTGCGTTTTTAATTGGTTCAGTTGGCCCTTCTGTTTCTCCACAGGAGATAACAGACAGGGCAAAAAGCATTATTACAAATCGGTAAATCATATTTTAAATCTATTAATTTTAGACGAATGTATTGCGAGTTATTTCGTTAATTCAATTAAGGTAGTACTGAACATTGAAGTTGGAAAACCAGAAGTCTCTGATTTAAAAGAAGAGGATATGCCAGTTCTTAGATGATATTCAGAATATTTAATAAATAGTTTGCATTTATGCAATGATAGAGCAGCAGTAGCTTTTTTATATACTTTTTATATTGCTGCTGGTTGTTATGTCATGTATTGGAAAAACACTCGTGGCTCAACTAAAGTCGATTATTATGTTTTAGGATCAATGGGGTTTGGTCCACAAGCAGAATTCCCTGCTGGATTTGACAATATAACCAGAGATTAACTCTTGATTTTCAAACTTTTGATATGGATTAACCCTAACCCATGAAGCATTTTCATGATTAAAAAGGTCACATCAATTTCATGCCATTTAACGCCAAAATTAGCTCTGTTTGCATTCCAGTGGTGGTTATTATGGTAAGCCTCACCCATCATTAGAAAATCGAAATGAAATAAATTCTTGCTGGTATTATCCATTTTAAAGTTCTTGTATCCGTAAACATGCGCAAACCAATTTATAATCACACCATGAATGGGTGCCATTAACAAGGTCAACGGAAATAATAGCCACTGCCACCATGCAGTGACAAAGAATATAAAAACAGAGGTATACACAATAATCCAAAGCAAGCGAGAAAAACTAGAACTGGCAAAGCGATCAAATGATTTCCATTGTGGCACATTCTGAGTATAACGTTGATCGACATTAATACGCATGAGATTAATCTCCTGGTACTTTCTCTTTGTACGCCACATCATTGTAAATAAATTAACATCATGCGAGGGAGAGTGAGGGTCGTTTTCCGTGTCAGTATGCGCGTGGTGCATGCGGTGCATAATTCCATATCCATAGGCGCTCAAATAACTTGCGCCTTGGAAAAACCAAGTTAAAACGAAGGAGAGTCGCTCCATATTTTTTGACATGGTAAAGACTTCATGTGCCGCATAGCGGTGTAAAAAGAAGGATTGAAAAAACAACCCACCATACCATAGGCCGAAAACAAAAAATACTACCGTCATTTTTTTTTTGCGAATATACTGTGGCGATCTCCTAAAAAAAAGAAAGCTATTTCAGATCATTTCTAATCAAACCATAAGACTCTCTAGCAAAGCTTCCGCAATTAATCGCTCATAATTCTCCAGGTATCTCTAACATAGATTAGAGGCGCAGAGTTTAACCAGTTCAATATTGAGGACTTGACTGAGTTGTAGATTTTTATATTTTTGATTAAACCAATAATTCCAACATCGGTAATTTTTTTTTAGTAATGAGATATTTTTTGAAGGGACCATTTTTCAAAGCATTTGTATTAACCGCAATTTTTATACTCTATTCTGTGCTTGTTTATGGACCAAGAGCTGAATGTTTCGAGCTGAATGAAGGTATTAAGTCTTTGGGTTTGAGCTTCTCCTACAATTTCAATACGGTGATTACATTCTTTGGAGTAAGAACGAGGGAACAGCTTGAGTGCTATGAACATTTTCTCACCTATTGGGATGTTGTTTTTGCTGCATTGTATGGAATAATGTATGTTGCTTGGATCAACGCGTTATTCAGTAGAAGAAAATTATTATTGTTTACTCCTGTGCTATTCACCGTAATATTTGATTGGACGGAAAACTACTTTGAAATCCAAATGATTTTGGATTATCTGGAAGGCAAGATATTATCAGAAGACTCTATTAAAATTGGCTCAGCGGTTAATTCACTCAAATGGATTTGTTCTTGGACCATATTTATCGTGTTAATATTAGGGACGGTCATGAAATTGAAAAAAAATAAGGTCAAAAGTATGTAATGGGACATAGTTCTCCCCGATTATCACACACCTATTTGACAGGATTAGTAGTTAGATATTGCTTATATGATCTCTTTAGCATAATTAAATACTTGTAAAATGAAACAATGCTTTTTATAATTTCAATGATAATGGAATGAGTATATTGTATTCACAAAACTCACAAGCAGAATACGAGACCCTTTGGATAGCAAGAATTATAATTAAAAACACAAAATCATGGGAAAAGGCAAAGACGCTAAGAAAAATGTTAAAAAAGTAGCCACCAAAACTGCAAAAGAAAAAAAAGCCGAAAAACGATCAAAGAAGGCTTAATCATACGAGCCAATTTAACAATATAGCAGCTCAGAAGTCTATGCTCCAGGGATCGTTGACTTTTCTAATGGGATTAGAAGTCTCTGACTTGTTTAATATAATAAGGCCAAGAGAGTTGGTTCTGATAAATTCTATTTAGAAGAACTTCTGTGTCATTAAAAGGAATATAAATCTCTTTTAAAAGCCCATATAACGGTGGTTCAGAAGTTTCTCATTTGAAAGAATGCGATATGCTTGTTATATTTGGGATATGAAAAAAATAACCGCATTACTTCTATTTCTAACTTTAATATTAACATCCTGTACAAAAAAAGAGGTTGATGAAAAATCAGGCTTAAATATGCTACTTATGGGGCATAGTTTCTTTAAAGATTATGCCAATAAGTTAGAAGAAATGGCAATAGATGCAGGATTTATAAACCATAACCAAACTTTAATTTTCAGGGGAGGATCTCAAGGAAGTCCTGATAGTCTCTGGAATTGGACAGGAAGCGCAAACGAACTAATCAAAGAAACTCTTGATATAGGTGATATTGACATTTTTGGAATGACCTCTGGTCCACTACAGGAAAACCCTACAGATGGTTATATTGAATGGATTAATTACGCACGTCAGAGCAATCCCGACATAAAAATTTTTATATCAATTGGACAACCAGATTTCCCAAACGATTGGGAGCAAAGAGCTCAAGATTATGGATTTTCTTCACCGCAAGAAGGGTATGAATATCATATTAACCAAACCATTCATAAGACTCTTATAGATTCGTTACGATCAGAATTCCCTTCGACAAATATTTTTTCAATCCCTACGGGAAAAGCAGGTATGAAATTATGGCAAATGCATAAAGACGGTTTATTATTAGACAGCATCTCATACATAGGGCCATTTGAGAGTTCACTTTTTACTGATGAAAAGGGACATCAAGGAGAAATAACTGCTTATACCGGTGCCCTTATGTGGTTGAACGCCATATATCAAGTTGACTTAAGTGATAATAATTTTGTTACTGGTTTTAATACAGACTTGCATTCAGTTGCGCAGACTGCAATGTATAGTCACGACCCAGATTATAGGCAATAGAGTTTAAAAGTCTCTGATTTGAAAGAAGAGGATATGACTAACTTAGGTAGATGAAAAATTTTGTTTTAATATTCTCATTATTGCTTTTGAGTGTTCATTTAACTTCTTGTGATCAAGGGGATAGAGTAGAGGATATTCCATTTTATTTAGCGGAAAACGGAATCACTGTAAAAGCAAAGGATTCTGTTCTTGTTGGGACTCAAGCTATGCTCAACGGGATAACTTATACTTTGGTTAATGATAGCTTAATACAAGAGATTAAAGATCAGGGGTGGAATGATAATTCTTTTATCAATGACTCCTGTCAAATAGTTACATCATTAGTGACGAATATGTCGGAATTGTTCTCTGATGCAACCGGATTCAATCATGATATTCGCAGTTGGGATGTAAGCAATGTGACTATTATGAGCTATATGTTTGGAGGTGCAAGTTCATTTAATCAGGATATTGGAAATTGGGATGTAAGCAATGTGACTAATATGCGTTGGATGTTCAATAGCACATTATTCAATCAAGATATTGGCAGTTGGGATGTGAGTAAAGTGGATGATATGGGACAGATGTTTAGTACAAGCCCATTCAATCAGGATATTGGAGATTGGGACGTAAGTAATGTGACAAAAATGGGTCATATGTTCAGTGACGCTAGTTCTTTCAATCAGGATATTGGCAGTTGGGATGTGAGCAATGTGTATAGGATGAATGGAATGTTCTTTGATGCAAAATCATTCAATAAAGACATTAGTAATTGGGATGTAAGCAACGAGACTGATATGCGCTACATGTTCAATGGCGCAAGCTTATTTAATCAAGATATCAGTATTTTGGCCCAAGCTAATAATCGAGAGAATAGTATAATTTATGATTCTTTACCATATCAAATAATAACCACTCCTTGGAGTGATATTAGTGAATGTGCTGAGTGCATGGGTTC
>MDSY01044674.1_pt1 | contig 12557 bp, 11 predicted proteins | sample 811131 | NCBI WGS metagenome assembly MDSY01 (sample SAMN05326643, study PRJNA326480) | marine metagenome | isolation source: seawater | place: Atlantic Ocean: South West | collected 2010
CCACTTCAGTCCCGTCTTCCTTCACTTGCGTTTCTTCGGGCGACCAAGGCGGTTCGTGTTTCGTGGCATCGTGTGCGCAGCTTCGCGCCGCGGTGCAGGCCGGGGTATCGCACGTCACGGTGTACCGCAACCTCACCGCGGCTGACGATGACCAGTGCCAGTTTCCCCTGCGTGTCATGCGACCGCTCACGGTCCGCGGCGCGTGCGGCGACGGCCGTGATAAGTGTTTGTTGCACGGCGGTGCCACGCTGGTTCGCAAAGACAGGAACACGTGTCGCCAAAAGTGCACGGAGTGCGTGGGCGGCCGAGGAGGCCCTATATTCGACGTAAGAGCGGGAGGCCAACTGACGCTTGCGAACCTGGAACTAAGTGGCGGGTGCAACACCAAAGACGGCGCAGGCGGCGCAGTCGTCGTGCGAGGCAGTGAGGACTCCGGGAACCCAAACGAAAACACTCCGAGCTGCCGCGATACGATCCAGGAGAACCCTCTCCTCCCGTCCTGGGCAGACGCGGACGAAGCCAGTAAGGTGATTCGAGATTTACGGGATGAGAAAGCTACAGCTACGGCACAAAGCGCACAGTCACAGTCACGGGACACGAAAAAGAAACAACCGTCCGCGTCGCTAACCGCCGTCGGCGTTACCTTCTCTGAAAACCTCGTCACCGGCGGCGGAGGTACGGTTTATAACACAAATACCAACGAACTCCAAAGAACGGAACCCTGGAACGGCCGAGGCGGTGCCGTTGCTATATTAGACGCCGACGCATCAGCTACATTTGTCACGTGTGAATTCACACGCAACGAAGCGTGGGGAAGCGCCGCTGTAGGGGCAATTAGTCAGAACGCGTACGCCGCGGACGTCGACGAGGGCGGCGCTGTGTACGTGAACCAAGGAACTGTTTTCGTCGCAAAAAGTCAATTTCTCAACAACGTGGCGGAAAAAGAAGGCGGGGCTGTGTTTGTGGATAACGGAGCTACTGTTACTTTGGCCGCAGTCACCCTGCAAAACAACACGGTGACGGACGATTACTGGGACGGGGGGGGGGCATATTTCTCGGCGGAGTTGGTACGCACGGAACAATCGACGTCGCGAGGTTTATAAACAACCAAGTCACGGAGTACCCGGACGCGCGGCGACGAGCGCTGACTTGTGGAGGAGGCGCCGTGAGTGTCACCCGAGGTGCAGAGGTTAGCTTTCGGTACACCCTTTTCGAGCGCAATGAGGCGCCAAGAGGAGGCGCTGTTTGCGTGCACGACGCCACAGCACAATTCGACGGCGGAACCGACACCACTGAAAATACCGCACCTGGAAACACGGCTGTTTTCCGCGGCAACAAAGGGAAGCACGCCTGGTTCGACAAACCCCCTGGCGATGACGTGGAGTGCGTGCAGTGCTTTTCCGCCGTGCCGAATGGACAAACTACCGCTACTACTTCGCCGTCACGGTGCGCATACCTGCGAAACTCGGAGGCGACGCGAAGGATTGTCAACTCTGGAAGTCAACCTCAACCCGCGTGTGCGCCACCCCCAAACGCGTTTTCGTTCGATAAAGGCTCTGAATATTTACCCACACAAGGAGATGGGGGTACAGCTATGGATGAAAACGTATCGACACAGTCCACTACGTCTACTGGAAATGGTAATGACGCTCCGACTGCTCCTCCGGGTCTTTCCAGTCTCGAATCCGCGTTCGCGGCGGCGTTTGGCGACGGCGGGGATGACGAGATTTTGGTCAGAGCCGCGGGCGAAGCGGTCGACGCGAAGCGAACAAGCAGGTCGGAAGGGAGTTTCTAAACGTTTCGGGTGTGGACCTGCGCAGCATGTTTGCACCTATTAATCCCTATTACACCTATTGTCTATAAATAACTACTAATCAGAAGAAGCACACTCTCTTCATGCCACGCTGTCACGCTTCATTTCACAACGCTACCGGCCCCGCATCTCGCGTCGTGACGACGAGCTCCATATCTCTCCAAATATCTCCTCCCTCAAACGCGCGCTCACGCATTTGTCCGAACCACTTTGTAATGTCACGCTCTCGCGTAGAAATCTCGGGATCGTTCGAGTCGTGCTCGTCCTTTTCGAACGGCGCCGTGAAGCCGCACACGCGGTGTTTCGTTTTTCGGATGTCTTTTTCGCTGTATATCGCACTCCACGTCGCGCGCACTTCGTACAGCACCAGGGGCGTGGTGGACAGCGATTGCGCAGCTGCCGCGACGTCATCTGCGGGAGACCAGGCATAAACCCGGGGGTACCCGAGGCACACGCCGACGAGCGTGGGCAGTGGCACAAAAGCGGCGCCGGGTCCGAGCGCAGCGACCAGGTCAAATGGAACGCGCGGCTCTTTCCAGTAATCTCGATCACGGTGCACATTCAGCTTTGCTTTTATTTGATGAGAGGCGTGTGTAAGTGCATCGAGTACCCGGTCGTGACGCAGCGGGGGAACTGCGTTGGGCAAGACGTCGATGAGCTTTGAGCGCACGTCGTTTTCTTTAGACGAAAGCACTTCAAGTAATCTCGGGACGTTCGCGATGAGTACCACGTCGTGTACCACGAACACCTCGAGGTACTTCATACTGTGTGATGGGAAGGTTCGTTCGTTACTGCTCAGCCTATCTAGTATCCGACAAGCATCGAATGCATCCAGATCGGGGGCGTAATCTATCATCACAGCGGGGCGCAAACACGCGAACCCGTTCGGGGCTTGGTAATACGTCTCGCGATCGGAGTAGTTAGAGTAATCCAAAAGAGCACTCAAGTCGAGAGCGTACGTGCGACGTCGCGCGCGGTGCATGGGACCGAGCCCATCGAAGAAATCATCGGCAGGCAAGTTCGCGCTCAACACGTGTCCCATCAATGTTGAAGCGGCCGCGTGGCACGCCGTGAGGTCCTCGTCCGCCATCGCGCCTTCGGCGCGCGTCGCCCTCTGACGAGGTTGCTGCGTTGTTGCTTTTTTTTCAACATTTTCGATTTTTACAGTGGTATTTCAAACAGACGCTAGTACACCCCACCCCTGTTTTCGTCATCCAAAACGTCCAGCACCCCCACTCGCTCCCTGGTTTCGTCCACCTCCGCCAACACTCGTGCAAGCAACTTACCCTTCAACACCCCCTTCAGCCTTTGCAATTCGTGCGTTTGTAATTCAAGTTCTCGTCTCGCGGTTGACAAATCCTTCGCGACTACTTCGGCACCCGCCGCCACTTCGGCGAACGCCGTCGCCTGCGCCGCCCTTTCTCTTGTCGCCTCGAGCTCTGCCTCAAGCACGCTATTCTGCCACTGCGTCTGATCAAGCGCCTCGCGTGTCATCAAAAGCTCAGCGTCTCGTTGCGCGAGCAAATCGAGGAGCTCAGACGCGGACGCGCGGTGCGAGAGTAGCGGGGATTTATTTTGGAAACGGCTCGTCGAAGTTGTGTGAGTTACGTCGTCGTAGGAGACCTCAGAAGTTTGTCGTGCGTCCGTCACGATCGGCGAGGAGGGCACTACGCGTCGGTGTGTCGAGTGCGCTGCGTTTGCCGGCGGGGGGCCGGGTGACCTCGGGATTCTTGTGGAACTCAAGGTTCTCTTCGCCATTGCTTCGAGCAATGCAGCGCATTGTTCAACAGCGCCCCATTCCGTCTGAAGCGTCGGGTGCCACACCAAAGTCTCCACGTCAGTGTGTGTGTTCGTGTCAGCCTGTTCCAAAAGCATAACTAGCGTACCTAAATCGCATGGGCCGAATGAAGTGCCGTCAGAACGCGAGGCGTGCCATGCGGCTTTGTCATCATCCGCGTCGCTCGCGTCGTCTTCGCCGTTTTGTTGATGAATCGATTCTTCAAAGCATGTCTTTTCCTGTTGTTCGATTTCAGTTGGGGACGTCGTCGCCGGCTTTGGCTGGTCGTCGTGTCCGTGTTCCACCGCCCCGTCGTCGCGCTCGTTGACACCGGCATCGCTCTGCAAATACACACCCGACGTCCCGTTCCCGCCAGACACGCAGCTGGCGAACACGGAAAACTCGGTCGCCGGACGCCAATCGGAAAGGCCTTCGCGCCACACCAGATCCGTCCCAACCAAAACGCCGCACCGCAACTGCGCCCTCACGACTCGGAAGTTGTGCGGGCCCCTCCGTAACCCCCCCCCGTCCACGTAGAACCACTCCAAGCCGCTCTCCTCAACGCGCTCCGCCGCGGACGGAGTCAAGGGGGACGCGGGGGGAATCATGGTGCACGATGCAATGAAGCATTAAATTGTTGACAAGAGAGACAGTGATGACGACATAACCAAAAGCAAATATATTCAATTAAGATATTAAGTATACACACATCTCGAAGAATACTCACCACTCAACCCCGTCCCCTCACTTCATCCCCGGGATCCCCACCACCGCGCCGACCGAGGGGATCGAGCCCCCGGTCCCCGCCCCTTTCATGAACGCGTCGACGATCAGCAAACACGTATCCACCGTCGTCGCGGGGACGACGCCGAATTCAAACGCGTTCAAAAGATGCAACGCAAACAACCGCTTGAACGTTTTGCTCTTGGACATGAGCTCGCCTCTGTGGTGCGCGAAGGCTTGCAACGCAGCAGGAAGCTCTAAATCACCGACCGGCGCGAACTGCTGCACAAACGTGTTCCACTCGTGCATGAAGATTTTCTCTTCGCTTTGAATGTCCTGGAAGTCGCTTAGCTTGCGGTAATCTTCACGCGCGGCGGCCAAAGCGTCGTCGTCGTCGTCGCTGTCGTTTTTGGGGCCCACGTTGTCCTTGCCAACACCAGCCATCGGAGCCGCGGTTTTCGCGTGGTATGCGGTACCGGGAGGACCCACGCCGAGGTCGGTAGCGACGGTATAGGCTTGTTTTGGGTCACCCGCCGACGACGGACCGGCTTTGCTTTTGTTGGCAACTTCCCTCGCCATCTCCTCTTCCCTCTTCTTCTTCGCCCCCGCCTTGGGCCCGGGCTTGGTCTTCACGTAAGGCCCGTCCGAGGTGTTCTCTGAAACACTACCTCCAGGCGCGCCTTGAGCGTCAGACCCGCCCCCCAAGTCGTCCCCCTCCACGCTCGCCATCACCTCCGTGGCTTTCGCCGCGAGCTTTTGGTTGATCGTCGCGATGATCTCATCCACCGAGCCGACGGCTTTCGGTTTCTTGGAAGCGTTACTGGAAGCATCAGCACCCACGGGAGCCTTCCTTTTATCGCCCCTGCCGTCGCCTCTAGACGCCGCACTTCCGTCGCCGCTTCCAGAACCCAACCCGCCACAAAACCCGCCGAAGTTCCCGATTGGAATCCCGATGACGCCGCTGTGCGCGCCGCCGCGGTGAGGCGCTTGACCTCCCAGACCTCCACCTAGGCCAGGCAACCCTTTCCCTGCATGCTGCGCTGAGATGCGCTCGATTTCAAGACGTAACACCCTCTCATTCGCCTCCAGCTCGCGAAGTCGCATCTGCGCAAGCATCTCATCCGTGTACCCCAGGTTGGGGATGAACCCAACGCCACCCGGCGCAGATTGCAGCTGGGGAAGAGACGTCCCCGGAAGTTGACCCACGCCGCCTCCGATGCCTCCAATGCCTCCACCTGCAATTCCCCCGAGCCCGGGCAAGCTCCCCAACGCGAACCCGGGGTACTTGCCGAAATCCCCTAAATGGGTCATCCCTGAGAGACCCGCGTGCCTTAACTGCTCCGCAAACGCATGCGCGGCGCCCGATTGCTGGGTCGATCTGCCGGCTCCTCCTCCGCCTAAACTCCGCCCCCCCGCGGCGTGTGCGATGGCCATCTCCCGGTGTTTCGAGAGCTGCATTAAAAGTAACTGCTGGCGCTGGTGCTCCGTGCTTTGCAGTATCAGCTGCTCTTCGTCCTTAGCCAACTGTTCAGCGCGCTCACGTCGCCGTCTATTGGTCTGCGCCTCCACCCGCTTTGCCCGGTGCCGCGCCTTCAAAATCGCATCCTCCTCGGCTTGCCTGGCCAATTTAGTACGGCGCACCGCCAGCTCGTGCGCCTCGCGCATTGCGTGCCGCGCCGCGGACTCCAAAGGGTACCCTCGGCTCGCAAACACAAACTCCTTTACCGCGTACGTTGGAAGCATCTCCTTGCGCGACTTTTCGCTTCCCTGCTTAACCCGGAACTCCTGCGCGTTTGAGCACTTGACCGTGAGGTCAATCGCGTCGGGGTCGGCGTCGGCGTGTTCGGCACGTTGCTTATCCGCCAGCCTTTTGCGTCGCGCTTCACTGCCAGCGTACCACCCTCCGTGTTTGTGGAACCACTCCCACTCATCCTGGTCTACTTGCTCCATCGCGTTCTCGTCCTCCTCCCTGCACATGACGTGAATCGCGGGGCCAGAACCGGTGACGCGAACGATTTCAACGGGCTGAGACGTGTCACTCGCGTTGCCGGAAATGCCGCCGACGCCGCCCGTCCCGTACGCCGAATCCTCAACTGAACCGTCGGGCCATGTGCGTTGCGTGTGAGGAGGCCTTCCTAAATTCTGCGCGTGAGGCACTGCGGCGTCTCCGTCGGGAAAAAACGCAAATTTGAACCGCCCGTGGCTCGCGTCGAGGTGCGTACACAGCTGCTGGAAATTATCGGCATCCTTGAGGCACAACGGGCACGTGATCGAGGATGTCATTTCCGTTTTCCGCAGCTTGCCTCTGTGGTACAGGTAGTGGAAGGACACTCTTGTGGTCTTGGCGTTTGGGTCGGGGGGGGCGGCCTTATCGGTTGAAAGGGAATCCAGTCCGTGCGTGATTGGCAGGTCATCAGGGTCAAACGCACTCGGGTCAGGGTCAGTTGACCCTTTCAAAAGCGCGGCGCGCGTCTCGCCGCCCAGCCAGTCGTCATACACGCCGTCGCCGTCGGCGTCGTCCTCCGGCGCGATTTCCAGCGCGATGCGGATCGCCGCGCCTGGGGGGTTGCCGAACAAAGGACTCGGAGTACCTTTCCCTTGTGACTTCTTGGCTTGCGATGCGCTGGATTTCCCTCGGCGCAGCACGGAAATCTCGCACCGCTTAACCGACCAGTCGTTTGAACCGCCCTCCTGTGCGATGACGACGGTGTCCCCAGATGATGAATCAGTCTCATCACCATTCAACCCTTGTGCAACCCTCGCTTGCCGCGTCCACACCCTAGTCCCTTCAGGAATGTGCCCGAACAGCAGGTTCGTGGCCTGGCTTTTAACGGACAGCGCGCGAGTTACGTGCGGCAACGCGTCCGCGAGCAACGCGGGAACAACCGCCGTGCGTTTCGGGGATTTCGATTGAGAAGCGCCAGTACCCCCAATCACGCCCCCGACGCCGTCCAACAACTGCCACCGGATACACACCACCCGTAACTTCTTGGCCTTCTCAGCGTCAAGAAGGTCGGGGTGGTCGAACACCGCGAGGTCACGCCACGTGTCTGTGGGTGGAGCGCCGTCACCAGCGCCCCCCGCTACTTTAGCGGCTTGCAAAACCTCAAGCGCGTCGCCGTCGGAGGCCACGCCGTTGTTCAGCTCGCGACACAAAACCACGAAGCCCACGCGGGAGGGAGGGGAGGGAGGACTGTGATACGAGGAAATCGTTGTCAGTAAATGCTCGACATCGACAATGCATGGAATGAGAACCGGAGGTGGTCTCGTGATCAAATAAACGTGGGAAAAAATCAGAGTGGGTTTGAAAAGAAACTCAAATAGGGTTGACATCTGCCAAGAATCGTGGCGTACCTCGTCGTGCCCGCGGGCGTGGGCTTGACTTGCACGTAGAGTTCTGTGGGTGGGGGTTGAGGGGTCAGCTTGGGGGTGTCCTCTGGTGCGCGGAGACTTTTTGGAAGGATCGAGACGGTTTCGTGCCTATGCCAAGGCCCTCCCGGCCCCTCCCATGTTGTCGTCAAACTATAAAGGAATAGCTTTTCACGAAGCGGGTAACCGTAGACGGTGTTGGGCGTAGACAAAGTTGTGATCGGAGGGGCGCGCGGGGTGACGTACTGGTGGGTGCGGTTGGTCGGGCGTGCTTTTGCTTGCGCAGCTTCGAGACGTACGACAGGCAGCGAGTCAAGAACACCGGCTACGAGGGGGAGGGGGTGGTGGTGTCAGTCTCGGTGGTGCGGAGCAGAGGGGGGTGATCGAGAAAATCGAGAAGAGAGAATTTTTGGGCACGTCATTGCGGCGTGTCACGCGCGTGCGTAATGGGCGCCGTGCGGGTATTCACTCACGTTTCGCACGGATCGGTCTCGTAAGGTGTTGTAGATGCGGACCTGTGTTACGGGAGGCACGTGACGTTGGGTGGAGTGTGTTAGTGTGGGGAGAGGGAGAAGGGTTTCCGTCGCCCAATCGGGTGCCTCGGAATAGATGAACACAGCGTGTCCTATTCAACAAGCGACCCGCGCCAATTGGCCAAGATCTCACACGCACCGGCTTCATGTACCGGCCGAACGACGCTTCCGCGACCGCGTGTTCTCGTTGTGCGGAACGCCCCATGGTGCCAGCGCGCGCGCACACCGATCAAAGGCCGCGCGCCAAGGTGTGGCGCGCAGGCCACCCCCGGCTTCCTTGGTCCGTGGAGGATGTGATTTTCAAGAACACGAGTCACAAGACAAAGACACATCAAACAAGATATCAAGATTTCTAAAACATTTGTGCTTCTTCCAGACTGCTTCGACTACGCATTTCGCAATGTCGAACACATTTTTTGTCGAAGGGGAGCGTGATAGCGTGACTAACACACTGGAGCCCTTAAATGGCGATTGATGACTGACTGGTCACGGGACCGCCCTGCTGCATGACCCGCACTGAGGTGAAAATGAAAATGAAAATCGTTTCCCGGCAAAAAAATCGTGCCTTTAGGGACGGCCTCCCGGAGGTCGCCGGGGCAGAGCTCTAGGCGCAACGGAGATGGAGTCTCCGCGGCGGCGCCAAGGGACCGCTGATGAGGCGCTGTGCTGTAGCAGCCTGGTGCGTCTTCCCATCTGAAGCCGCGCGTAAGCCGTACCACACCTCCTCCCACTTCGGCGCGTCGAACAAGTCAAACAAGTGAGATCTCTTGAAAAGCCACGACCGACTGTTCTAATAACCTTCCCTTGCTCCTTTGTTTCCACTACCACCATATACCTTCTCGGTGCTACACCACTTGAAACTCTTCCCCGAACCCACCCAACACGAGTAGTTCAAAGTGCTGTGCTGCGTGAGTAGTTCTCGCGACGAGGACGGGTCCCAGGGGGACACGCCAAATGCGCACGATTCGCCTTTAGTCGTGCATTCCACGGCGTCGACGCCCGGGCACTCGCCGCCGTCGTCCTTCGCGTCGCACACTAAGTTCAGAGCAGCGACGCCGCCGCCGTTCGAGGGAACGCCGCCGGGCAGTGGAGTTGGGGGTGACGGACGGGGAACACACACAGATAGAGGTGATGATATGTCGGCACAACATTGGGCGATACCGTGGTCGCCGAATGACCGTTCCGAAACTTCTCAAGAATCAACCTCCGACGGCGAGGACACTAGGGACTCGGACACCGGGAAACACGAGACACGAAAACTGCTAGGGAGCGACCACACATTCCGGTCGGACTCCAGTGCGATGCTTCGCAAAGACACGAACGACCCGGAAATAAGTCCGCGTCGAAAGAGTTTCGACGGAGGGTCTCTTGAAAAAAATATAAACCAAAAAAACCGAAAACCTTCGCACCACCGTGCCGGGTCGGAGCCTCCAGTGTCTGGCAGAGTGGCGAGATATACACCGCCGGTTGATGTCGACCAGGTTAGACTACAATGTAGTGGGGGTACAGAGACGGGTCAAACTGAAACCGCCACCGACGGCGAGAACTTCTTCGCGTCCCACTTGCGCAAAACCCTGTCGATGGGTAAAATCGCTGGAAAAAAAGCGCACCACACGCGAAACGTCTCCGGCATGAGCACCACGTCCACTTTGGCGGATGACGACTGTTGCCCTACGTGTTTCGAGGGGTACGATTCTGAAAACCCGAAAATGCCCCTGCAGTGCGGCCACCACTTTCACCTGGGGTGCGTATACGAGTGGTACGAGCGGTCGAACAAATGCCCGGTGTGCGAGGTGCCCATGGAGTTTCACCCGTCAACGGGGTGGAGCCTAGAAGACACTTAAATTGGGGATAAAAGGGTTGCTTTGATAGGATATAAAGCCGTACGTGATGTAAAACACATAGTCTCAAGGATTAATAACTCCTTAATAACTCGTCGACACTATCGATCGATACTACTCTCTCTACGATACTCGGTTGGCAATTACCCGCACGCTTTTGGCGATTTCCTCCTTGGTGACGAACATCAGCGCCGCGGCGAACACGGTTTGCGTCATCTTGGTGCCCATGCCGCGGTAAAACGCCGCTGGGCCTTCGTCGCGGATTATCTTTTGTAACGCGTCGAACGTGCCGCTGTATCCGGGACTGGATGGAGTGTCTGTTGTAGTTCCTGAGTTAATAGACCCTGAATTAGACCCTCCCTTTCCGCCTCCCTTGCCCGCTTGCAACCGCGTTTTCACGAGAAGCACGGGGTAGGTAATCACGGTGGCTCCCATCTTGGCCAACGACGCGGCGACGAAAACCTCAAAGAAACTCAAATCAGCCGAGGAGGTGTTGGACTGAGTACCGTTGCTCCTCCCCACTCGTCGCTTTCTCAACCCATTACCCACGGTCTCGTAAAACATGTACTGCAACGCGGGGTTGGAAACCATTAAAAGCGACGGCACGACGCCGCGCCAGAACCCTGGTACCCCGGACTCGTCGTAAATCGCGCTGGTGGTTTCGAGGAAACTTTTCATGCTGTGTGCAATATTGCTTGTCTTGCCAGTTCCTTCCGACCCGGTTCCTTTGGTGTCGCCTTCGAGCTTGGACAAGTAACCGCGAAACAATTTGGACAAAACGCCGCTATTATTCCCCTCGTCCGATTCGTCATCATCCGACTGTTTGCTCATACCAGTGTTTGACCCGACATTACTCAAGTCTTTCTTCCTCTCCGCCTGCATGCGCACGCACACCGTCCAAATCGGAATGGTGCACACGACGTTTATGGAGCCGGCGAGGGAGGCTATTAATAAAGACTCTAGCGCTGTTGGTGCGTTGCCATTTTTGCTTTTTACTTTGGCGTTTCTAAAAATCGTGTAGAAGTAGTTGTACACTAGTTGGGAGCACACGGTACCCACGACTGCGGGTTCTATGCCGCGGTAAAGCGAGCTTATGCCGTCGCCCTCCGCGATTACGGATTTTAGCTCATCCACCATGGTAGGTTTCTTTGTTGTGAGTTTCTTTTCGTCATTCGTACTAACTTTATTATCATTGCCTTTTTTCCCTCCCTCGGTATGCTGTCGGGTGTTCAAAGTCATCAGAGGGTACGTGCTGAGCAGCGCCAGTAACGCACCCGCCGCGCCTGCCACCGCATCCACCGTAGGTGACGCATCGGGCGGGCTATCATGGTGAATAGGGCGTGAAGAGCATCAGCGAGTCAGTCGGACGTCAGCAAATTTGACAACGAAAAAGGTGGGGATTAGGGCGTTGGTTCTTCGCTCCCGCACTGGACGAGGTGAGATGGACAGGGTAGTTGTCCATAGGAAACGTAAGTAGAGCGTACATGGAGTGCGCTAATGTCGACGACATCACGCACAGCGCAAAACCTGTGTCGCTCGACCTTTCACGCCTGGCAACGGGTGTGGGGAGCGGAGCGGTCGCGCCCCAAAATGGAGGCGAAAACGCACTTCACCTCAAAAAGAGAGTTGACATTCATTTTTTGAACCTAGATCTCGGATCTTGCCACAATTGCCAGATCCGCGGACCAACGCCCCATAAGGCGTCGCGCGCTAGGCGGGGTCGAGCGCCGCACTTGAGTACGACGTGCTTTCCGTGTACTTGCGGAACTCTCCCGCCCCGGGCCTGTTCGTGCTTTCATTTCCATCCGTGCCGCTAACTTTGAACGTCCGCAGACTGTGAATTGCGCGCCTTTCACCACAATGGAAGGCCGTAAGAAGTGCCCCCATGATAAGTTTAGATACGCCTGTGCCATCTGCACGCCATGCCCCCACGGCAAGCAGAAGCGGCAGTGCGTGGAGTGCAACGGGTGCCCGCATGGAAAGTTGAAGAAAAACTGTACCGTGTGCCACCCGTGTCCGCACGGCAAGCTGCGCCGCAACTGCACGCAATGCGTTGGTTGCCCCCACGGCAAGGTCAAGTACGAGTGCCAGGCGTGCAAAACGGTCACGGCGTTGATGGGCATGACCCAGAAGACAGGGCCCGAGTCTAAACGGTGCGACCACGGCAAAGTGAAAAGGGACTGCGGACAGTGCAACCCGTGTCCTCACGGCCGGCTTAAACGGTTGTGCTCCATCTGCAACCCGTGCCCGCACGGCAAGCGCAAAGCGAACTGTTCAAAGTGCAACGGGTGCGTCCACGGAAAGGTCAAGTACAACTGCGGCGAGTGTAACCCGTGTCCGCACGGCAAGCTGAAGCGGCACTGCGGGCCGTGCAAGGCGGACAAGAAACGCGCGGAGAAGGAAAAGGCGAAGCGGGAACGTGAGGAATCAGGCGAGGCGCCGAAACCGAAGAAGAAGAAGGAACCGCCGAGGTTCATTGATTGAAGTTTTTGAAACTTACG
>MDSY01071858.1_pt1 | contig 12556 bp, 8 predicted proteins | sample 811131 | NCBI WGS metagenome assembly MDSY01 (sample SAMN05326643, study PRJNA326480) | marine metagenome | isolation source: seawater | place: Atlantic Ocean: South West | collected 2010
GAAAACCTGTCAGCAACCCAGGGGCGAAACACCGCATCAAGGACGCCTGAAAGCGTATTGATGACTTCTTCAACAGACCCTTCAGGGATGTATGGGTCTTCATCAGGTTCAGGCGTATCTGCAAGAAGCCCGGATGCCTTTCCCGCCATGTCAATCCCTTGTGCATCTTCCTCATAGGTGTTGGTTTGGGAATGCTTATCATCGGCATGACGGTCGCAAAGGTTGCGTAAGCACCCAAACGGGCGTGTAGATCAGTTGGAAGATCGCTACCTTGGCATGGTAGAGGCCCCGAGTTCAAATCTCGGCACGTCCACCACTTAGTTGCCTGTTATTGGGATAAATGATTGATTTTTGAATATACTTACTTTTGAACAAAAAATAGCTAACATCGCAAATGAAATTTGTAATAATGCAAAAACTATGTTCCACGTAATAGAAAATAACAATCGCGGTGAATCGGTTGAAAATGCTACTAAACTTATCGACCCTAGAATTAGCAATAATTGGGAAACGATGTACGGTCTAAGCATTACTCCATTACTCTGTATAACATACATCAATTTAGTAGAGAAAATAATCAATGGTGCTGCAATCATTACAATCATCCAATTAGTTGGCGGGTTATTTCTAAAACCAATATAACCTCCTCTCACTTGAACTCGACCTAAATCTAGTTCTCTTGGATGAGGGCAAATACCTTCATAACAAGTTTGAACACCATTAACCTGGCCCATTAAAGTCCACCACAAAACCCATATTATCCATGGGAAAACAGCTATTGAAATAATTAGTTTGGGATTATGAATATCAAAATGTGCATCAATTTTTGTTGCGAATTCCTTGGCTAATATATCTAAACAAGGCACCAATAATATCACTATGACTGATGCCCAAACTCCCCATATGATTAGCATGTGACATGAAACTATCAGCGAAAATAGATTAAAATCAGTTGAGGGCTTTTTGCTGATCAAAAGTCTCCAAGCACACACAGCATATGATGTTACAATGAACCCTAACATAACTCTGTCAAAAGTTGTTGATTCTATGATTTGAGCGAAATAAACAATTAATAAACATCCAAAAGACAATAAAATACTATTGTAATTGAACCTATTATAAACTAATTTGCTAGCAATAATACATGAACATAGCAATAATAGTAAAGACATAAACGCTATCAAAATACCACCGCTCCAACCTAATGACAGCATATATGACATGATATGGAATCCAGTAATTCTAGAATTGACAAATAATATCGAGATTAGGGTGAAAAACAGAAGTAACGATGAAGCAATTCTATTGGAGTCAGGAGCTTTTTTGGAAAAATTCACAATTAATAATTTCCCCATAAAAATAACCAAGGGAATCAATAGAAACCAAACCCTATTACCCGAAAAGGAGACGCATGCAAGGGCCATTAACCAAAAAAAACCATTAGAAAATTGATACTTGGATTGCACATCACCATTTAGTAATAGTAAATTAATTGGGTAAATAACAATCCAAATTAACATCCCAATAACCACAGAACGGCTAATATCTCCGGTACAGACAAATAAAAGCATGAATAAATATGGTATGATTAGGGGACTTGTCATTAAATTTATTATCGACCTGTGACTGTTAACTTCTACGTTAGTTCTTGAAGAAAGCGCAGTAGTGGCTAGATAGACTGCACACGCCGCACCCAGAGCACGAGGAATCATTGCCGAAAAGTCTAGACGGTATTGGCTATATGCTAGAACTGATACAAGGGCAACAAAAGAAAATATTTCAATAATTGATTGTTTGGGTGATTTAAATTGATCCAGTAATGCAATTATAGCTAATGTGATCAAAGCAAACCAAACTAATAATGTCCAGTACATGCTGGATTTATCTTCAAAATTAGTTTCTTGATCGATTGAATCCCAATCGATTTCAGGTCGCTCGAAAATAATATCTTCACCACCATTGATATACAGTTGTCTTTGATTCGCTGCAGCCCAATTCCACTCTTCAATAAGAGTTTTATCAGATTCGTTGTAATCTAAAATGTCTATTGGAATTCTGCCATGCAATTGTAGCGGAAAAGGTTGGTTTGTCAGTAGAGTTGTTAATGCTGCAAGGTCTCTTTGAACAATGTTTTGAGAGGCACTGGTAATTATATCTGGACCAGTAACAAATGCAGTTACATCTCTGGTCTTTTCTTCGGATGAACCGTGAGTTCCTGTGGCAGTCATACCATGATCTGCAGTGATTATAACATTCCAACCAGAATCTATGTTATGCATGATTTCATTTACTTTAATGTCTATATCCAATAATTTATTTTTATACTCTTCAGATTCTATACCCCATGTATGACCAACCTTATCTGGTCCTGAAAAGTGTAAAGATACAACATCATGAGAATTAGTATCGATAATATTACTAATCAGTTCAAATGAGTCTTGGTCTCCTTCATAGTAATCAGAATGTCCTTTGAAAGTGTCGGTAAAGTCAATATTATTGACATCTGCATACATGTTACCCATCACATAACTACCAATCATGGCAACATCATACTCTGGATCATTAGCCGCCATAATCCATGGATCTTGGCCTCCTGGATGACCTAAATTAAAATTGTTCAATCCATCTATTGGATCATTTGGAACGCCAGTCATTAGTTCTTTGATACATGTCGCAGATAGAGTTAGAGGACCTGTTCTAACACTTAGAATGGAATAACGGTTCTTATCCGAATTTAGTAGTGGCATCATTTCCTCATCGAGCATGGAATCTGTTCCAACACCATCTAAAATTATTAACAAAAATCCATTCCCATCCACATTCAAACTATCTGGTTTTAGTATTACTCCTTTCGGCTGATCACTTGTAGAGTAAACATCTGGAGCAATCAGCGAAGCAGGTATTGAGATTAATATTATAATTACCAGTATGTGCCATTTTCTTAATACTAGCGACAACTTTTGAAGGTACATCTGCTCACATCAATAAGGTAGATTAAGTAATATCAATCATCAAGCCCAATGGCGATTTATACATTATGATTTGCTATATCTTCAATATCAATTAACCTTCAACAAAATTTTTCCACCGTTTCATGTATTCAATAAAGACCGGGCTCAACTCTACATTTGCTAAATGCTCAACTGTGAATGGTGGCCTTTGAGGTTGGTAGTTAGAGTCCTCCAAGAAAGTCGGCCAATCTGGATGGGCTATTCCTACTCTAGCAACTCCGACTATATCCGCACCTTCATCTGTCAACCACTGCGTATCTTTACCGTCCCATACAGCTCCGGTTGAGATTAGTGGCATGCTTGTTGGGATAACTTGGCGGAAGCGTTTGGTAAGCGAATTATCATGGCCATCTCCAACTGGCTGGAACACATCCCAACAAGAAATATGAAGCATATCAATTTCCAATTCGCAGATAATCTTGGCTAGTTCAAGACTATCCTCTAGGTAAATTCCAGCTTTTTCAATGATGGGGGAGATTCGAACTGCAATGAGAAAATCTTCACCCACGGCGCTACGAACAGAGCGAATCATCTCGGTCAAAAACCTACTTCTTCCAACAATATCTCCGCCCCATTTATCGGTTCTTCGATTAGTTTCTTGACCTAAAAATTGGCAAATCAAGTAAGAATGAGCACCGTGTAATTCCACACCATGAAAACCTGCTTTTTGGCATCTTAAAGCCGCATCAGTAAAAGATTGAATCATAGAATCTATTTCTAATTCGGTCATTGCCTCAGTGTAAACTCCATCCATTCCTGGTTCAGTATTTTCACTAGCAGAAATTGGTCTAACACCCGTTATTCTTTGCGGAGCTCTCATGCCCCCATGAAATAACTGAACCAATGAAATAGTACCGGTTTCATTTAGCATTTCACCTAATTCGGTCAAGCGAGGAATATGGTTGTCGCTCCAAACACCCATTTCACCTTCCCAGCCCTGTCCTGCTTTGGTGACATTTGCTGCAGCGGTAGTAGTGATTCCAAAATCACCTTGACCTCTTCTAACAAGCCATTTGATTTCTTCATCTGATAATGTCCCGTCGCTGTTACTTTGCTTATTGGTCATCGCCGCTAAAAGAGTTCGATTTTTGGCAGTAAAGCCCCGCCCTAAATCGATAGAATCTGTAACCTTCACGAACCTTCCACCCAGATTAGATTAAGCATTGCTAATTCTACTATTATCTACCAGTTCATCCCAACTAGAATCAAACCCAATGTAGTGGATTAGGTAATTATCTCCCCTTATTTCACGAATCAATCCGTCCCACCAACTACCTTTCCATTCCACTTTTACTTGTTGGCCTGTAGTGTAATCTGGTTTGTTAAACGGATGGTCATTTGGTCTAATTTCCCAACCAGTTGGCCCAACAATGTAGATTGTATTATTCGTCTCAACTCTCGCTGTTGCCCTATTATCATAAGTCATATTCAAGATATTAGAGGATCTTACTTGAGTATCGCCCAACTTGGGATGACCATAAACAAAACCGTGTAACAAATTACCTGTTATTTTGGCATCTTGGATTATAACTTCAGATTTCGTTTCAAAAGGTTGAACCATGATTTTAGCTAAATCTTTGTAATTTATTTCAGAATCTAGTGAAATACCCATTTCCTTGAACATTTCCTCTGCTTCAGGAATATCGAGTGGATCGCCCATTTCAGTGAGTATTTTGAACAATTTACTGGCATGGATAGTACCGGTGTTACCCTCATCAAATACTTTGAATGATTGAATTAGTTCTTCTTCTTCTTGAGAAATTTGCTCAACATAATCTTGAGTTGCTTGTGAATCTGGTTGCTTGGCAATTCTAGAAGGAGGAACTCCTGATTCTACATCGCCATCATCAAAGTGTATCATGTATGTATGGTGAGGTTGCACCTCAGCAATTAGACCAGGAAAAAAAGTACCATAGTTCTTCCAATTTACTAAGACCCTATCTCCTTTGTTCAAAGCATCATCAGCACGACGAATGTTTCTTGGCAGTTCACCGATGGACAAATTGGGCTTTGATTCAATACCACTGGTTTTTGGAACATCAACATCATAACTCCCATCAGTATTTACTTTAGTTATTGTACCTCTATCTAGCCAGCGTTCGTTAGTTGGACTAAAATATTCAACATGCATTCCAACCTCTAATTCTGCCTGAATTGGTGACTCTATAATTTCTTCAATTTTAGAAGCCGTTTCATGTTTGTTAACCATTCCAAGGCGCTCTAAAGCAGTAATTACCGCAGTTGTTACCGCATCAACATCATTGTTAATTACCGTATTGTGAACAACATCTCCACCGACTACAGAATCTTGCATATTCAATGTTTGATTCCCTTTTGGCGGTGCAGGAATCCATTCTGAACCACTCCAGATAAATTTACCATCTGGACTGTAGACTGGGTCGGTCATGACTTTCTCTCAATGAGATAATGTATAGAGATTGCCTTCTGTTTACTCTTCTGACTTGTCTGGCACTTCATGAGGTCTCGATGGGAATAACTTGTCCAACCATTTTGGTGACCACCAATTTGCTTTGCCCATCAGTCTCATGGTTGCTGGCACGACTAGTGCTCGTACAATCGTGGCATCAATTAAAATTGCTAGAGCAAGACCAAAACCGATTTGTTTCAAAATCACAATCGATGATAATCCAAAGGCACTGAATACTACAACCATAATAGCGGCAGCACCGGTGATTAGTCTACCTGTCTTCTGTAAACCGTTAGCTACTGCCAATGTATTATCGCCTGTTCGTTCCCATTCCTCATGAATTCTTGACAACATCAGAACCTCATAATCCATAGATAGACCAAATACGATACAGAACATGATTATTGGATTGGTGGTTTCAATTGGTTGAGGTGTGAAGTTTAGCAAATCTGCACCATAGCCCCACTGGAAAACAAAGACTAACATTCCAAAAGATGCCGAGATTGAAAGAATATTCATTATGATGGCTTTAATTGGAATTATTACACTTCTTACCTGAATAAATATGAGCACCATAGTAGCAATTAGAATAAATGCTAAAGCAATCGGAAGATTTTCAATAATAGCGTCTAATACATCCAAACTGTATGCAGCAAATCCTGCAACTTTCAAGACTCCGTCCTCGCCGATGTTTAGTTCATCAAGCAACTCTGAGCGATCTGATCTCAAATCGGAAACAAACTCTCTACTTGTTTCACCAGTTATTGAACCGTCAAGTGAGAATACTAGGTAAGTAATATTATCAGACAAAAATTGGGCACGGACATATTCTCTGGTTGCTAAAGTTTCATTATCGAGAAATTCATCTGGCGTTTGCCAAAATTGTAGCACCTCTGATTCATTCATACTGGAGTTTGGTAAGGCATAACCAAAACCGTCGAGTACCCTGTCTTCCTCGATGTAACTTACCATCCAACGATGTACTGCAAGTAAATTACTTTCTTCAAGAGGATCTTGACCGTCAAAATCAATTACAATCATAGCTGCATTTACTGCTTCTTCTGGCCATTTTTCATCCATTAGTTCGAAACCGATTCTTGTCTCGTCATCCGGAGGCAATGCGTCTCGGGATGCTATTGAAAAATCTGCTTGTAAAAATGGCAAACCTGCGCCTAACAAGATTACTAATGTGGGAATGAGAACTGCCCACGGGCGAGCCATTACAGTGTTGGCGATTTTGGCCCAAGCACCGTCTTCTTTTTCGTTTTCAGTACTAAATGAAAACGGTATTTTACCCTTGAAAACCCTGTGGCCGAGCATAGCCAAGATTGCTGGTAACACTATTACTGAAAACACCATTGCGATACTTACTGATAGAGTACCGCCGATTCCTAGGCTTGGCAATCCTGTATTTTCAAAGAATAACATGCCCATTAGGCCAATTGCTACAGTTATTCCGCTGAAGAATATGGCTTTACCCGCAGTTGCGACTGAGATTGCAGTTGAGGTTCTTATGTCTCTACCCTGGTTAAGTTCCTCTCTAAATCGATTTACAATAAACAAGGAGTAGTCAACTGATACACCAATCCCAATCAAGGTAATTATGTTTAGAGCGTATTGGGTAACATCTGTTACGTTGGAAAGCCAAATAGTGACTCCCATTGCAGAAATAACTGTCAAAACAGCAACACCTATCGGCAATAATGCTGCTACTACTGTACCAAAAACAATACCCAAAATAATTATTGATAATGGACCAGAAATAATCTCAGCCTTGATTAGATCATCTTGTATTCGAGTGTCAAATATCACATCTATCGCAATTCCGCCAGTCCTCCAAGAATTGAATTCATTATCAACATCAATATCTTCCCAGTTATCAGAATACAGTTGTTTGGCATCTTTCCTGTCTAAATAAATTGTTACGATATTTTTTGCCCAAAAACCATCTTCATCTTCAACAATAAATTTGTCTCGCTTGTCCCCAGTTGTATCCCAAGAGTATTCAATAGTGACATCCTCCATTTCGATGAAGTCCGCTAGCGCATCGGTAACGGCTTGCTGCCATATGGGAGAAGAGTCATCTAATGTTGGGTGATTAATTAACAGCGTGAATCGTTCAACTCCTTCTTCCTCAGAAGCAAAAGCGCTGTCCTTGAGATCGCCTGCTTCAACAGATTCCAAATCACCTTCACCCCAAGACTCGGCCCAATTTGGACCCATCGAGATTAACGAACCTAGCAACATACAAGACAAAATGCCGATAACTAAAACCTTCTTTTTGTGGTCGAAAATCGATTCGCCCAGTTTGTAAAAGGCCCTACCTTCTAACATTTTTGGGTCCGTTGACCAGTCCATGGCTCGGGGGAAAGAATTCGGTATTTGAATTAATGTTTTACTAGGTGAGTTTTACAACAGTTGGAAACGAGGCTTGATAACTTATCACTGTATCCAACAAATATGGAAAGAGCCTTAGTCGGTGGAGGGTGTTTTTGGTGTACTGAAGGAGCCTACAAGAGAATGAGAGGTATAGAATCCGCTCTACCAGCATATGCAGGAGGGCCAGACAAGAAACCCAACTACCAATCAGTATGCTCAGGTAGAACAGGCCATGCAGAAATTGTTGAAATAATCTATAACCCAGAAATAATCGATTACCCAACAATTTTAGACATTTTTTTCACGGTCCATGACCCAACACAACTGAATCGGCAAGGAAATGATATTGGCACTCAGTACAGAAGTTGCATAATGCCATTAGATGACAATCAAGCAACAGTTGCGAGGAGTAAAATTGTTGAAATGCAAGATTACTTTGACAGAGAAATTGTCACTATAATCGAAGAACCGATCAATTTTGTAATAGCTGAAAAATATCATCACGATTACTATGACAGAAATCCTAGTCAAGGGTACTGCATGGCAGTTGTAGGCCCGAAAATCTCTAAGATTCGCCAAAAATTTGCTCACTTATACTAGAGTGAAATTCAATAGACGGCTGCTACACGCCTGCTCATGGTGAATAATGTACCCACCCCGCCAACACCGGTTAATGAACCAGTTTTAGGATATCTCCCGGGTAGTAAAGAACGAACAGAACTCAAAGCAGAATTGTCTAGACAATCCGCACAAGTTGTGGAAATTCCGTGCATCATAAATGGAGTAGAAGTCTACACTGATAACGTTGTAGAACAGGTTATGCCACACAATCACAGCCATGTTATTGCTAGAGTGCATATGGCTGGAGAAAAAGAAGTTGCTGATGCTATTGAAGCTGCATTGAATGCTCATGACTCATGGTCAACAATGCCATGGGAAGCCAGAGGTGCTATATTTCTCAAGGCAAGTGAGTTACTAAGAGGAGAATATCGCGCCAAAATCAACGCGAGTACGATGATTAACCAATCAAAAACCTGTCACCAAGCAGAAATTGACTCTGCCTGTGAATTAATTGACTTTTGGCGATTTAACGTTCAATATGCAAGAGAAATATACGAAGATCTACAACCTCCCGTATCCTCATCTGGCATGTGGAATTCCAGCGAAGTAAGGCCATTGGAAGGCTTTGTTTTCTCAGTCACTCCATTTAATTTCAGCAGTATTGCAGCTAATCTTCCATCATCTACAGCAATCATGGGGAATACTGGAGTTTGGAAACCAAGCAGAAATTCATACTTGTCAAACTACTACCTAATGCAACTAATGATGGATGCAGGATTACCCGACGGAGTAATCAATTTCATACCTGGTAAGGCAAGCATGGTGGGAGATACTTGTTTATCCCACCCAATGCTGGCTGGAATCCACTTCACTGGGTCAACATCAGTGTTTAGACAAATGTGGAAAGATGTGGCTAATAATCTAGAAAATCTACGCTCTTATCCAAGAATTGTTGGTGAAACTGGAGGTAAAGATTTCATTGTAGCACATCCAAAATGTGACAAAGAGGCGTTAACTGTTGCTTTAATTAGGGGAGCATTTGAATTCCAAGGGCAAAAATGTAGCGCGGCTAGTAGAGCATATATTCCTGAATCTGTTTGGGAATCTATCAAGGATAATTATGTTGAACAAGTCGCTAAAATAACTGTTGGAGATCCAAAGGATTTCTCCAATTTTATGTCTGCTGTCATAGACAAAAAATCCTTTGACAACATAGTTGGATATATTGAGCGAGCCAAGCAAGATACTGGTTGTGATGTAATCACAGGTGGCACATATGACGATTCGACAGGATACTTCATCCGACCAACAACTATTGTTTGCAATGACCCTCGATATGAATCAATGGCGGAAGAAATATTTGGTCCAGTATTATCTATTCATGTATACCCTGACTATGACTTTGAGAATATCTTGAAAGTTTGTGATTCGACTTCAGAATACGCACTAACAGGTTCTATTTTTGCGGCAAACCGGGAAGATGTTCTTACTGCAATGGCTGCTTTGAGATATTCATCAGGAAATTTCTACATCAACGACAAACCAACAGGTGCTGTTGTTGGTCAGCAACCATTTGGTGGTGCAAGAGGTAGCGGTACCAATGACAAAGCTGGCTCACCACTAAATCTACTAAGGTGGGTAAGTCCAAGGTCAATCAAAGAGACATTTGCTCCGCCGCATGAGTGGACTTATGGCTTCCTAAAAGAGTGAATAGGTATCTTCTTACTCTTATCCAAATTGTTGACTGATTCAGTTAACACTCTTGGCTCTATGCCCTTGCTGACTAAAGAAATTAACCACCAACCCAAAGATAGTAGTGGAGTAGAAGTCAGCATAAGTAGGCACAGAAATACCACAATATTGGATTCGGATAAGTCCCAAGACCAAATCCCACAACCAATCATTGCTATTATGAAAAACAGCCTTGAGGCTTCACTTGGTGTTGACCAGCCACGATGGTCTAGCCTTGGAGCAAATAGGTATTCCTTAATCCCCATATTGTGTCTATTGGTGGATTAATAATAAAAAGGCATGTTTTTTTCTATTGAAGCGATTACTTCATGTCATACCACAAACAGGGCAAACCCCGCAGTGATGAATGCTTTAGCCGACTGCTGATTTTTTTCAGTGACGAGTGATGGGCGAACTGAGCGGGACAAAACGATTTAATCAGACCTCATCCTTACTGTGAGAAATATGCAAGGAGTACCTCAAACTGGACTTTCTCCTGCGCCAAAGAATCTCTATTTATCGCAAAAATCATCACCTTGGAAAACTATATTTTCAATGTTAACTTTGGTCATCGTAGTCTTTTTCTTCGTCCAAATTTTTGTTCTTGTAATATCCGGATTTTTGGATAGTGACTTGGATGGTGACCTTGGGCCAATGGACCCAATGATGGTGATTTTTGGAACCCTGTGTTCAACACCCTTCTTACTGCTATTTTTAGTTATGAGAAAGCCGAAGTTAGCTCATATTGTTAGACTTGAAACCAACCTTAGCGGCAGCAATGCACACTATATCACTCCTGGGACATTGATTCAAACACCAAATCAGACGATCCTACAACACCATCTTATTCACAATACAGCACCTCTAGAGATGCCTAAGTTTAGTCACCTATGGATTATTTTCATTATTGGCACCATTATTTCAGCGATATTCATGGCTCCATTATTGGTGCTTGGATTAGAGACTACTGCAATCTTGTTATTCTTAATTATCGCTTTGCCTGCATGGGTTATTGGGTTTTCAACTCCAGTATTTGCTTGGTGGTCAACGTCAAACGAATATTTTGGACTTAGAACCACAAGAAGACAAGGAGAATGGATGCTAATTGCTGGAATGTTATCGACACTTCCTGCTCTGGCGATAAATTCGCTTATCTCACCAATAATCATCAACATGTTCGGGCTATCTATTACTGATGAATATAGCCTTGGTTATGGGATGATTCTATTCCTTTCTGCGCCCATTGGTGAGGAATTATCCAAAGCCTGTGCTGTGTTATTTCTTGCCAGATTTATTGATTCACCAAAACGTGGCTTCCAAATTGGTTTTTCAGTGGGCCTTGGTTTTGCTCTTCTTGAAAATATGATCTATATCCTAGGCGCGTTATTTACCGGTGAAGGGGCTGCAATTAGTTTTGTTTTCACGGCAATCTTAAGGGCAATTGGTTCAATTCCAGGCCATGCTACCTGGACTGGAATCACCGGGTATGCTATCGGTTGCTACGTAATTAAAAAGCGATGGAATAAGATGAGTTTAGGTGTTTTTGACAAATCAAAAAGTAACTTAGAGAGTCAATGGATTTTATTCAACAAAAAATCAGGCCAGCCTATGATTTCTTCAAAAAGTGAAATTGGACAAAAATCAATCCCTAAATGGCTCTCTGCTGGTCAAGACAAGATGATTACAATGACTGACAAACCAATAAAAGCAATATTGATTGCAATAATATGCCATTCTTTATGGAACGGATCATTATGGTTAACTAGCGTAATTCTACAAGATTCATCGCTCTTGATACAAGTAATGGCCAATATTCTCACAATAATCACGTTAATTGTCCTATTGTGGATTATATTACGGAGATTGATTCCCTACGCTCTTGAAGAAACTAATATTACTACAGAATAGTGTTTTTTGTGCCATTATTAGGGAAGCAAATTTAAACAAACCTTTCCGCACCGTAGGTGAGGATAACTATGGATTATCTAACTGAGGGGATAAATCAAGGTAACTTGTTTGTCACTTCAATGATAATGTTGATTCTAGTGATTGCATCTACCAAGGCTCGCTTCTTGGATACAGCTGGAGTTGCTTCAGCGGTATTTGTTGGTCTACTAGTAGGTGTTTTAGGCCACTGGAGTTGGTTGCTTATTCTACTTTCTTTCTTGGTATTTTCTCATCTTGCCACAAAATGGAAGTTCGAGGAGAAAAAAGCCAAAAATATGTCAGAAAGTGAAGATGGACATCGGGGTTGGGTAAATGTATTTGCCAACGGTAGCATTCCAGCACTAGTCGCAACTGGTGCCTTTTTGACAGAACAGTGGGAATATGGCATTTGGATGTTTGGCGCTGCTGTTTCGGTTGCTGCTGCTGATACTTTTGCCAGCGAATTTGGATGCCTTGATGAGAATGTGAGAATGATTACAACTCTCAATAAATGTGAACC
>MDSY01077850.1_pt1 | contig 12556 bp, 3 predicted proteins | sample 811131 | NCBI WGS metagenome assembly MDSY01 (sample SAMN05326643, study PRJNA326480) | marine metagenome | isolation source: seawater | place: Atlantic Ocean: South West | collected 2010
ATCTCAACAACACCCGAACCGTGTGCTTCAAAGACGATGTTTTTGTTACCTGAAACAGTCGTAATCGATCTGTCATTCACGTCTAGGTTTGCACCCAGTTGAGGACTTAAATCAGCAGCAAGAGATTCAAGGTAAGTACTAGTTGCAGATCCATCACCATTAAGGCGAGGTATACGTGAAGCAGTAAACGTACCAGTTGTAATCTTGGCTGCGTTTAGGTTTGGTATTTTTGCAACATCAATTACAGGTAACTCTGAATTTGTCAGAGTAGGGATTCGAGCAATGTCGAACGTACCAGTGGTAATCTTAGCTGCATCCAGGTTTGGAATACGCGCTACATCAAACGTACCGCTTGTGACCTTAGTAGCAGCAAGGCTTGGAATCCTTGCATCAGTAAAGGTTCCACTTGTTATATCTGATGCATCAAGTGCGATTGGAATATTCTGTGCACCTGTGATACGACCATAAGTGTCGATACTGACTTCTACTGAATGCGTTGAGTTGCCATATGTACCAGCAGTAACAGCTGTATTAGCAAGTGCCAACGTACCGGAAGTGGTGATGGTTCCACCTATTAGACCAGTACCAGCCGTAACGCTAGTTACAGTGCCTTGTCCTGTTCCAGCTTGCTGTGGTGCAAAGTGGACCCACTGGGAAGAAGTGCCATCGTTGTAATAGATGTAGGACTCACCAGTAGTGGTATCCCAGTACAAGTCACCAGCGTTTAAGCCTGTAGTAGGTGCGCTTGCAGCAATGAAAACCTGTGCATTGCTATTGGTAGGTGACGAGATAGTAAATTCACCATCATTAGCAACATTAATTTGACTTCCTGTTCCTGCAACTACTTTGACTTGATCAACAGTACTGTTAACTGTATCAGTCAGTTTTAAAATGGCATCATTGCCATCTGCTTCAACAGTATATGTATAAGAAGGATTTGCTTGACCAGCTGTGGCTGCAGTAACTCGACCCTTATCATCGAAAGTAATAGACGCAGGGTTTGCAACAGTAGCTGCAGTTACTTTGTCTGGCAGTCTAGCATCTGCAAGTGTCCCACTAATTAACTTAGAGGTATCTAATCCAGGGATTCTTGCTGCATCAAAGGTGCCAGTTGCAATCTTAGATGCATCCAGAGATGCTACTCGTGCAGCATCTAATGTTCCAGTTGTGATGTTATCAGCATTTGTCGTGTCAACTAAGACTGAATCTGGTAAATTAGTCCCTTTGTATTTAATGACATTACCGTCTGTGTCTACTTCTAATGGGCCAACCTTGAATTTACCGTTGTGGTCCGTACTAGAAACATAGACCTTACCGTTGTTCAGGTCTTTAACTTGATTAGCTTCAACTGCTTGACCACCTTTATCTGGAAGTGCCAGATAGTTTGTTCCAGATCCAGCAAACTCGAATACATGTCCACCTGTCGTAATGATTGACCGCAGGAAGAACTTCAAAGTTGTAGACGCATTAACAGCCTTTGTTAAAGCCCTTGCAAGTGTAATTGTCTTAGAAGTACCACTAGTAACCGTTACTGAATCGATTGGGAACAGTTCAGTTGTGGTATCGGCATAGGTAACCTCAACCAACATATGGTCGTTAGGGTCAGGGTTAGCTACTCCCCTAAATGCCATACTGGACTGACCAACTTCAACTTGTGTATCACCAGCGCTATAAGCTACCGCTGCAGTATTGGCTTGGAAAATCTCTGCGGATTTACCATCAGCAATTAGACCATACCTACCAAAGTCAGTAACACAATTACTCATGTTGATCATGCCACCATTCAACGCCTTAGCGTGGTAGTGACAGAACGTACCAAACGTACTTACAAGCTGTGCGTAACCTCCATTAGTTACCAGACAGCCAGGACCGTCAAGAACAATAAAGGTGTAAGAGTCGGTGACAATCGACCGTAGAGGACTGTCAGCGTGCGGAGCATTTCCATCAACAAGTAGACAACCTCCAGTCATGCCGGAAGTTTCGTCACCAGCAAACGATGGTTGCAGTGCGTTTTCGTGTGGATTCCAAGTACTGTTGTTAATCGCAGAGTCTGCGAATGCAGTTACATTTTGGATGAATGGACTCTTGTAGAACTTAACTTTGACATTACTTCCGTCATTCTCAGAGAAAGCAACGAACCAAGATTGAGTTCCAGGTAGACCATATGTAGAATTAGTATCACCACTATAACCACCTCGTGTTCCACTTGCTTTAAGTCCACTCCATGTCATGTTGGCCAGGTAAGTTCCACTACCCACCAGCCACATGTTCTGGCTTTCGTAAGGATCACCATTGCTATCATTACCAGCTTTAGGGATCACAAAGACACTTCTTTGAGATAAGCCGACAACAGAGACATTCTTTTTAGACCCAAGATCAATCGGGGTTTCCTCTTTATATGTGCCAGGCTGCACAAAGATCATGTCACCATCAGAAGCGCTATTGACAGCTGCCTTGATGGTTTTCATTGGTGTGATAACCCTGTGGCCATCGTTACTATCATTGCCATTCGCATCGTCAACCCAAATCAGACGGGGTTGAGTGGTGAATGTACCGCCACTAGATACACCAATCCAGCCCGATCCATTCCAAACAGCTAGATACTTGTCATTAGTGTCGTCATACCAGAACTGACCAATTTGATGATCAGTCCCAGCAGGAGCACCGCTTTGGACAAAGGTGTCATGCCTAGCAATGATGGCTGCCATCGTGGCAACCTTAGAGTCATCAGCAACGTAAACAGACGTGGCGTTATTACCGTCAGCGTCTTGATTAGCTTTAGTCACTTTATCGCTTGACTTGATCTTATCAAAGTCAACCTGACTGTCTGCTAGGCCAATCGTGATATCACCGGAACTAGGAGTGTTGTCAGTGACAGTTACACCATCTGAAGAATAAACCTTTGTAGTAAGTGCTGCTGCAATCTTTACATCTGTTCGGTCATCTGCTGCTTGTGTCGTAGGGATCTTGGTGTTTGATGGCGTCCAAGTTTCAGTACTTTCAATGGTCTCACTTTCGTTGTCATGAAAGAACTCTTTCACCCATCCCACTGAAGCCGCATTATCAGAAGGTGCATCGCTTACACTTTTACCTGTGTACTCATCGCGAAGACCAGTGATGGTGTAGTTGTTTAGATTTAGATTATCATTTAGTGTTCCACCGACTGAGGCAATGCGTTCCTCAATCGCCATCAACACTTGTTCAAAGTTGTTGTTTAAGTCCTGTGCTCGAACAGAACCTGACGGGTAAAATTTATTCCTCGCAGCGTCTGTAGGTGTATCACGATAGGTGACCCATGTATCACCAGGGGTCAGTGGTACAGCACTGTCAAACTGAATGTTTGAACCTAATACGGTGTAATCAGTAGGACTTGTCAGTGGGGTGGTGTTGTCCTTCTTTTTTACCTTGATATCAGTTTCATCATTAAAGTCTGAAATTTGATGCGGGTATTGTCTGTTGGGATCCGACGAGCTCCCTGTAATTACAAACTCATGTCTAATAGTCATTTGTTCTCAATAATACCGTATTGGTTTTGCATTTGTACCTCTTCTAGGACTGCTTCCTGCTCACGTATATCGTCGATCTCCGGCAGGTCGTTTTCTGCAGCCTCTTTGGCATCTCTCAGTGCTTTGTTGATTCTTGAATAGATAGATCCAAAATCTTCAATCTTGACAACATCTTGACCTTTAAAGCTTCGTCTGGCTTTGCGGAGTTTACCTACAAAGTCTATTTCTTTAGCATCCTTCATGATCTCATCAAGTTGCCCTCTGAAATAAGGGTTCTTACCAACAAGACTCCATAGCTCAGCTCGCTGTTTGTTGTTCAATACAACTCCACCCTTACTCTTAGCAAAGGTTGGGTGTCCGTCATATTCAATATCCATAAGGAACTGCCTGTATTTAGAAGGCTGTTTACCTACCTTGACAGGGAAGGATGCATTCATGATCCGTTCAAAGAAGTTACCCGGTTCACCAATAGTTGTACCATCGACCCAATCAGTGCGAGTAGGTAGAGCACCATCAGGATCAATAGTATTCATCCATTTGTTCCTATTACGCAAATGGTCACCAAATTCCCTATCAAATACAGCTAGCTCTGGGTATAGGAGACGGCCGATTTCACCACGCAAACCAGACAACGGGAAGAAACCACTGCCTGTAGTCGCTAGCCATCTCTGGAATTTACCTTCATCACCAGTCAACAAGTCCATCAAAGGCTGTAAAGCAGCGAGTGTGGTTCGTTCAGTAACGGTTGCAGCAAACACAAAACCAATTTTTCTACCAAAGTCTTCAAATGCATGTGAACTGAGCATGTCAAAGTTATCCATGACATCAACAGTTGCAGATAGCCAATCAGCAAGAGGTCCGATTTCGCCGTAGCTATACCACTTACCGTCTAGTCCCTTGATAGAACGTGCTTGCCATGTTCCATCACGTCTTGTTCTTTGCTTCTCTTTGTCGTACAAGCCATTACCAGTAACACGGTCCTGCATAAATAGGTACATTCCAGCAGCAACAGCTGTTTGTCCTAGAGCTACACGGCCTTTAATTTCAGCTTGTAGTTGCCTGAACCTTTGCAGAGCATGTTTATCATCAGGAATACCACGATCCCTCAAGATACCTTTGATCTCTTCTACGCTATGTACTTTGCCAGGCAGTCCTACAATTTTATTGTAATCACCAGCAAATACTGAAGTAAGGCTTCTATTCCATGTAGCGCTCAACATATTCATTGGAGTACGTGAGAACAGAATCCAAGGCTTCAAAGCAGGCATCATTTGAACCAACCCATTCAGTGCATTAGATGCTTTGTTATCTAAGCTGAATGTTGTCTCACGTGTCATGTATTCAACGGCAGTGTCCTTCACAAAACCATCAGAATCAAACATCATTTGATAGTGTCGATCGGCTGCTTTACGCATTGACTTGCCATTGATCTTTTCACCAGTCTCAAGCAGTTCGTCAAAAGCTTTACCGCGTGCCTCAGCATTGGCAATGACAGCCCTGTTAAAGCCGTCAAGTGCACTCAGGCCGTTAGTACCCCACCTAAGGACGGGGTGATTCTGTAGATCAAATAGACCCTCAGCCACGTTGAACATGATCTGTGGACCCATCTCATCGTTATCTGCGTAGGCTTTTGCTGCCATCCCTAATCCACGCATCTCTTCAATGTTCTTTGTCGCAATATCATCACGAACAATGTATGGAACAGAATCAGGATTACGGGATGCCTTAGAGAAGACCATACCCAAATGACTCATACCTTTCAGTAACGAGTCACCTAAGGCTGAGTATTGATACCAGGCTCTGCGTAGAACCTTCATGTCCCTTGCTGCCATACCACCAATAGCAGTTGCAATCGGCTTCTCAATCAGCAGTGCAGCGTTACCAAAGGCTGCTTTGTTTACAGTAGAGAGTGAACTTAGAAGTGAGTTATAAAGATTGCCATAGGCTCCTTTAATTACCTCAGAAGGAATATGTGTTTGACCATCGATAAAAGCTTTGTCAATTGTTCCAAGCTTATTACCAACCCAATTGTTCAGCTTATACATAGAGTCAACGTTACCGTCCGTCAGCTCATAGAGCGTCATTAGCGGTTCCAGAAACTCCGGCCGTGACTCACGGATGTTGGTCATCGTTGTACGGAAGTTCCGAGTTTTCTCAACGACTGCACTTACATAATCTTCTACATCTTCAGTCATCCCTTCTACTGCTTCTTTAGCAGCACTAGGTTTCATGTTCCTTAGCTGTTGCCAGAGGTTCTGGTTCTGTAGGTATGAACCACCCATCTTTCCAGCTAATCCTTTCTCAGCAGTTAGGTACAGGATTCGGTCAAATATCTGTTCCTGTGCTCTAGATACTGCATCAGTGCCTTTCATTAAGCGTGCACCTTCTGCCATATCACTTGCTTGTCCAGCTAGTGAATGAGTCAGATAAGCCTGTGCTTTCAATGTATCTAGGTTGAAGTATTCATCCATGTAGTGTTTCAAGGCTCTGAACACACCTTGTGTACCTGCCTTGTCTAATACCTGAATACCCTCCATCACGTTTTTAGAGTCTTCAAGCATGGCTTTCATCATCTGTACATCCATACGAGGATCTACTAAGACTCCGGCTAATGCTTCACCTGCTTCCTTAATCTCTTTACTTGTCGTCAGGTTATTGGCTACATCCTTGTATGAGTACTTACCACCAGCCGCCAAAGTCTCCTTAATCATTTTGATAAAGGTACGCTTGGTGATGCTGTCACCATCAAGTCCATGCTTCAAAGCTGACTCAGTGACGATGCTTCCCATTCGGCCATAGACAGTGTTCTTATTCTTTTTGATACGTGCTGCATCTACAGCAGCTCCATGGACGCCATTTGGATCAACCGATCTGATTCCTTGTTCAGTTGCTTCAAACATGTTATCATCACGTCCCAGCATTGGTTGATCTAAACTGGCATCCTTTGAGCTGTTGTAGTTACCTAATTCAGAAAGAACATCCTGCCGTGCTTGTGCAGAGTTATTGACAGACTCAGCAGCCTCTTCATAGATACGGACCATATCCTCACCGGAATCCTCTGCAGAATCAGTGGCTTGCTTGGCCCAGTTCTTATCTGCTATTTCATTCTCTGGCAAGAATTGACCACGAATTTTATGTGTTCCTTTGATGCCTCGTGCAATCCTTGCAGCGCCTACAAGTAGGTCACTGAAAGGTCCAAGGGCTGCACCCTCTTTGACAGTCTTATCGCGCTTCACATCAGGCTCATCATCACTGAGAGTAGCGATGTCGTCAGGTATCCACCAGAAAAGTTCAGGCATAGATTCCCTCAGTTGACCAGAGAGATTATTTCCTTCCTGAGATGTAGAGCTGGTGTAATCAACTCCAGCACCAATACCAGCTTCTAGTCCCATTACAGAGATCATACGAACCAAAGGATCTTTGCCAATAGCCCAGCCAACCTTTTGTTGAGCCATAGCACCACCCCTTATTCCTAGTCGTGACAGGATAAAAGTAGGGATAATGACAGAGGAGATATCTCTAAATCCCTGTGCAATATCATTTTTAAACTTAGGTAGTTTGGGGATCTTTGCAGGCGTCAGGTTGAACGCATCAATTGCAAAGTCAACAGTGCCAGCGGCTGGAGATTGTCCAAACTCTTTAGCAGTGTCGGCAAACTCCAGTACGTTCTGGCCTACGTCTTGGATGGTATCAACGTATTTAGTAAGGCCGTCTTGTGTTTCTTTTTCTTCTTGTTGGTGTACTTGTTCGATCTGTTGCTCAGCGTCCATTGCCGTAGCAGATGGACCCTCAGCAACTTCCTCTAATTGTGCTTGCTCTTGGTCTATTTTGGCCTCAGATTCGGCCATAAGAGAAGCATTATCTTGAAGGGCTTCATCGGAAAATGAACCCTCCTTGGATTGTGTGAACGCCTCGTAAGGGTTTATCTGTTCCATTTAAATAGATTAGTAAGTTCCAAACTGTTCCTCTGCTAATGCATTATTGAAGAACCTTTCAAGCTGTTGGTAGCTTTTGACTGGTTGTTTGTAATGACTAACACCACTCAAGTTAGGGAAACTGGCCCACTCAGGAGCAAGCTTTGCTGCAAGTCCAGGTGAAAGAGGTTGTGATCCAGTAACACCACGGCGACGCATCAGTTCAAGTGCAGCTTTGTCCTGACGTTCTGGTGTCATTGGACCACCGCCAGTTGACTGCCATGTATTAGGCATAAATTGATAAGCACCATATGCAGCGCTGCTATAACCACCAGCAGTAATCACACGATCAGGGTGAGCTGCTCCAGGTTCTGAGTAACTACCACCAAAATGTGTGCCATATCCTTGATCAGTATGTGTACCTTCTGCGTAACGGATAGTGCGTAGCCATGCGCGTTCCATAGGTGTCAAACCTTGTGCTGCAGTCGGAACCCAAGCCATCTCACTGCTGTTTGACATACGCCTCACACCGTTCTTAGCTTTTTCACGTTGGATCTGTTTTGCTGTTGGCTCGTTGTTGAGGATCCGGTTAGTGCCAGGCACAAGAGCTCTAGGCTCAGGGAATTCAACTTTCAATCCATATGCTCCAGCAGCTTTAGATAGGATGTGTAGGCGGTTCTCATCCATGATGGATGCCGTATAACGCATAGCAGCGTTATTGATCTTTCCACTCTCGCTGAATTCTTTCAGCGTTGCTTTCATTTCATCTTCAGTTCCAAAAGTACCCTGCATTCCCAAGGCCTTCTTTCCATGTGCATTCAGAGTTCTCTGTAGATCAGAAAACTTAAGCTGTGTGTCGTTATAAAGAGCTTGAGTTGTTTCATCTGGACCAATCTTTGGGAAGCGGTCCTTTAGGTTGACTCCTGAATGATCATAGAAACCGACTTTATTAGCTATATCTTGTTGTACTGCGAATGCAGCTGCAGCAGCAGCTTGCGCTTCACCCATACCATCTGCAATAAACATCTCATATTTGTTGTCAAAATCACCTCTTGCGTACTGTCGTACTGCTTCTGCTTCGACGGTCATCTGGTCGTTAGGACCGATCTCGAAGATTTTTTTGATCTCTCCGTCTAATGCTGTTGCATAACCGTTGTATGTTTCACTACGATTTTTAGCTTCAGCTTTTACAGCAAGAGGCATGAATTCTTGTTGTAAAGAATAGTCAGGGATACTTTTTACAGCGTCTACTGATATGTAGTTACCAATGACAGCGTTTTGTAGTTGCGATCTATAAGCAGATCGCTGAACATCATCAAGAGACAAACCATCCCGGTACATTTCAAGTGCAGGGAATCGTTTTAGATTTGCTTGTTCTTCTGATCCATATAGTTCATTGATCTCTGCTTCAGTCAATGGACGGTTTAGCTCTTTCTGCTTAGCCATCACTTCCTGACGGATCTCTTCATTCCTTTGTTTGAACTCTAGTTCCTGTAGTTGGAAGGTACGGTTACCATCATCAATCCTTTCCTTCTGCTCATACTCTAAGAGCTCTTCCAGTTTCCTTGGAAAACGTTCAGCATAAGTTTGCTTACCATCTGTGGCATCGTTAAACGCATCAATGATGTCTTGACGTTTTAACTGACCAGCATCGATACCTTCTTTCAAGGTATCCGTCATTACCTTCCAAGCACCTGTACCACCAAGAAATGTCTCAGTTGATTTACTAAGATCTAGTTCAGTTTGAAACCGTAACCACGCCTGATCAAGTCTGATCTGGCCAGTGATCATTTGGTTTTTAAGGTCTTGTTGATGGCCTTGTGATTTAGTTCTACTGTACAGACTTTGGTGTGACTTTTGTAAGCTAGCTCGTGCTTTAGCAATAGCCGGGTCAATATGAGCTGCTCTGAAACTGGCATTTAAATCTCCAAATGGTGCTATTACGCTTTGAATAGCGCTCTCAAGAATGCCGTTAAAAACAGCTGGATCTGTTAGTCCAGTGATTGCTGGGTTTCCTTCCTCATCTTTTGCTGCAGAAAGCATCCCCTTCACTTTGCCTGGAAGGTTCTGACCGACCATCTCCATGGTTGCAATCAGCTGTTCATTTCCTCTATGACCACCGATACCTTTAATCCGGTCAGTAAATAGGTAAGGGACACCTTTACCAGCAGCTTCAATTGCTGCTAGGTCATTCAACCCTTGAGCTTTAGCATTTTCATACTCTTTCTGAAACTGCTCACTGGCCAGTCGCATCTGTTCAGGTGCGTTCTTTGCAGCTTCTGCACGGCCAATGGCTTTTTCATTCTCCATCCAGTTGGTCATACCTTCACCGACCAACTCTTTGATAGTGCCAGAGAACTCTTGTAGTTCCTGTAATTCTCTTGCAGACTCCAAGGCTTCACGGTGTTGCTTAGCCTTCACCATCTGTTGTTGGTAGGCGGCTTCCTGTCTTCCTTGCCGCCTAATATTTAGATCTTCAGTTTGTTTGTTTTGCCGTAGCTGTTGAGTTGTATCAGGTGCCTCAAATGGTTTAAACCCTTGGGATTGAACCGACCCCTGATACGGAACCCTAATTTGAAAACTCATTAGTTAATTAACCTAATTTTGCCCATTGATTTTGAAGTGTCCCAAAGAAACCACCTTGTGCTTCTGGAACAAATGGAGCGCTTGCTTTCAACCCAGCCACAACCGAGTTAAATCCAGTCATCCAAGCATTAGGTCTATCAGGACTTTGATATTGTCCAGATTGGAATGCTCCAATTGTCTGTAGCTCAGGTGGTACAGCTACTTGTGCATATGCCATCTCATTGGCATAGTTATACTCTTTAGTTACTTGCTCCAAAGCTCGCTTCATTGCGGCTTCGTTGCCAATCAGGTTCTGCTGTTGGATTGCTTTCTGCCTTCCAAACTCTCCAGTAGATTCAATAGCTTCTGCTCTCAGTGCCGACTCACTTGTCGTACCGCTAGCAGCTGCTCTCCCCTCAACCTGCATGAGCTGCTTTCTCATCTCATCAGATTGGTACATAGCAGCCATCAGTTGTTGATTAAACTGCTGCTGTGCATCACCTACAGCATAGGTAAATGCATCTCTGTTGTACTTCTTCTGTAGATCGTATTGACGCAGCTGCTCATCCCAGATCTTCAGGGTATAAGCATTTGCTTTTTCAACCTGTTGCTTGTTCAGCAGGTAATCAGCAAACCTTTCTTGCTCTTGTATTTTGAATGCATTTCTTGCACTCTTCTCTTGCCTTTTGTATGCACTGTCTTGTTCCCACCAGTTCCAGGCAGAACCTGCCACAGCCATACCAATTGCTGGTAAAACCATTAGACTCTTCGATAGTATTTGCTTGTTGCTCTACCTTCCCAGGTTATAGAAAGTAAGTTTACTGGTAGTGGAGAGTCTCCAATAGCAGTAATAGATACGTTCTTATTGCGTTGATAAACTGGTACAGTCTTGGTGTCACTCAGTGATACGTTTAGAGCGTTGTAGTTGTAGTCACCAATATCGGTGTTTACTTTGGTAAATGTATTAGATGTGATTCCTTGAATGTCAACCTTGTAAGAGATTGGCCCACTTGGTCCGTTTAGAACTTTGAGCTGTTTGATAATCAAGTCAAGGTCATAATTAGTAGAAACATCACCACCACTTTGATTTTGTAAGAAGATGGTTGGAAGCTCTACTTCCATCGTGTACTTAAGTCCAAAGATAATATCTGTTCCACGGATATCTCCAGGAAGTTCAAACTTGACATTGCCGACAGTGTTGTCAGCAGGGTTACCCATATTCTGAATTGTGATTCCAGCAGTGGTTTCATCCTGCTCTGCATAGAAATACGCAGACTGACCACTGAGAAGTTGTTGGTTAGCTGTATTCAGGATGACACAATAGAATGGTTTGTTACTCCATTCCTTTGAATATGGTAGATGGAATGTAGTCTTGTCTGCGCTTGAGTCGTATTCAGAAGGTGGGTTAAGAGTCCACAAGTCCAAGCATGGGTCAAAGCTAAACGAGTTCTCCGCTGACAAATAACCATTCTTATTAGCTTGGTTCAAGTTGTAGCTCACTACATAACATTTACCCAAGGTGTCCTGTACAACAGCATATAGCTCTCGATCATCGAAGAACTGGTGTACAAGCTTTCCAGGCAAGCTCCATTGATACCAAGCAGTAGCTAGCTCCCTCTCTCCAACTCTGAGGAACCGATATTGATACAGTGTTTCTGTCCCCTTCTGGCCAAAGCTAATGATGCTCTTGGGAGGTGATGTAGCCACACTGTCAATCGTGGCAGGCAACAGCTCAGGCACAACCTGTGTATGCTCAAAGGCTGTTGGTGCAGTAGTGTTGCTTATACCAACAAATTCAAATGATGTGAGGTAGTTATTAGTCTTTGAGAAGAACACCGTAGATGTTCCCATTGACTTTGCCTCTAGTCTTGTTGCAACTTTATATTTACTAATCGTATTTATCTGTGTCGTCTTAGGTCCAAAAATATCATTGTTGGTTGTCATCAAGAACTGTTCAGTAGTTCCAAACAGCAAGACACCAACTGATGTCTGGGCTACATACGACAGGTCAACAGGTTGTGTTGATAAAGCTGTAACGTTAACAGGATCATCATCACCAACAGTAAGTGCTGACTTTGCAAAGAAATCGTAGTACTTATTAGCCCGTGATGTCTGAACCTTAGATCCAGTTAGTACACAAAAACGGTTACGGTACAAGAACATCCCATTTATGTTCTTACCAATAAAGGCAGGATCTGGGTTAGTGGCTTTGTCCCCTACTCGCCGGTCTTCCCACGTACTTGGGAGTACCTCAAAGAATCCACGCGAGTTACGCCGTAGCTTGTGAGGTAAGGTAGTTCCATCAAGCTTGTAGTCAATAGCAGGAGCCACAGTTTCAACCCACACACCTTCACCAGAATCTCCATTAGATGCAGTATCACTGACTTTGTACATCACATACATATCATCTACATCTAGCTCAACCGTGTTGACTACTTTAATTATGTAGCCATGGAAAGCGTGTTGAGGTAGGAAAGCTACTGTATCGATCTCAGCTTGAATAGCAATTATGTAGTCAAGGCCAGGGCCAGCAACCTCTACTTTTACGATCTTCTTTCCAGATGCCGGTTG